>Cebus_capucinus_imitator_PRJNA485217_SSR024__coassemble_925_pt1 | contig 25153 bp, 19 predicted proteins | sample Cebus_capucinus_imitator_PRJNA485217_SSR024__metabat2_low_PE_009 | metagenome-assembled genome bin Cebus_capucinus_imitator_PRJNA485217_SSR024
ACGGAGTCCCAGCCGCCATCCTCCACGCGACTCCCCAGAGAGGACCACAGGTCGAGATACGGGAGGCCGCCCCCGGTGGCAACTTCGGCTATCCTCTCGTTGTAGAGTCGGTACTGCTCTGGGGAACCGGGGAACAGCCTCTCGTCGATATAGACGCAGGAGCAGCACATGACCTCGACACCGAGTTCCATAAGCCTGCGGACCAACTCCGCATACATCTCCGAGAAAGACTCGATATGCACCCACTGTTCGGTGCCGTCCATCGCCTTTATCAGGGACGAGAGCAGGGTCCGGAAGGCGTTGTCCACGTGCTGTCCGAGGCTCTTTCGCAGCGAGCGCGAATAGAAGGGCCTCGGCATGAGCATCCCGCCGCCCTTGTAGCGGCTCGGCACGTGGGGATAGACGCGTCCCTCGCTGTTCGGACGTATCTGGGCGTCGACGTTGCCGTAGAGCACGACGCAGACGGTGCGGCCGTCATCCGTCGGCACGACCTTGCCCTCGTTCAGGAGCCTCAGCGCGTAGTCGACCGTCGTCCCCGTGTAGGCGAGGTTCACGACCTCCCAGGCGTCACCGAGGAGCCGCGCGAGCTCGCCCTCGAAGTTGACCTTCTTGCTTCCGAGCCCCTGCGTGATGCTGTCGCCCAGAAGATAGACTCTGCATGGGCTATCGTTCATATTCCAAAACCTCCCGAATCCTCCAATTGAACCGCCCTTACGCTTCGACTCAGTACCAACCGGTCGTGATCATGGGAGCTTTCGGCTTCACTAAGACTTGATAGAGCCAAGAACGGCACGGATCTTGTTACGGAAAAGGTAAGCGCAAACGACAAGGGCGGCAATCGCCATGTAACGGAAGGCGCCCGTGAGATAGAGGAGGAGGGAGACAACGGCGCAAGCAATCGCAAGACCGCAGATGGCAAAAAGGGAGCGCGAGTCGTAGACCCGCTCCGTAACACCGGCGCTAGTCAGACTCTTCTTCATGAAAACATAATGGAGGACCGCCGTGACCAGATAGCAAGCAGAGGTCACCCAGGCGGAGGCGACGTACCCGAACTCCGGGATGAGAGGCCAGTTAAGGGCGAGGTTGAGGACCGCCGAGAGGATGGAGGCCGCCGCCACGAAACCGGCTTTGCCATAGTAAATCTCGACGTTCACGAAAAGCGTGTAGATGAAGGCAAAGACGACGCCGGTGGCGATGGGGGGAATGCACCAAATAGCGTCGTAGTAATCCTCGGTGGCGAGGACGGCGACGCACTCGGGAGCGAGAAGCATAAGGCAGAACACAAGCGCAAGCACGAGGAGCGCCAACCCATTGGCTATCCCGGCGACGCCCGAGAGGTCCTTGGACCTGAGCTTTCCGTAGAGCCAGGGGACGAAAGAGGAGTTGATGCCGTTATTAACCATAACCAGGAGCAGGCCCGCCGAATGGGCGACGCCGTAGATGGCAACGCTCGTCATGTCCATGAGCCAGCTGATGAGGACCTTGTCAGACTGGTTAAGCAGGACCTGGGAGGCGTAATGAGGGACCAGGGGCACGCCCATGCGGACCGACTGGCCCCACCACCCGGGGTCAAATACCTTGCGCGACCCGCGCAGGAAGCCGAGGAGGACGAAAGCTGAGACGACTAGAGAGGGCAGTATGTTCGAAGCGACCCTCGCCACGACCTTCCACTCGCCGGGCGCGAACCAAACGGCAACGACGCCCACGACGACGCTCGTGACCGAAATCCCGATCGTAACGGCGAAAAGCGGCTTGTACGCATAGTCGAAGCGCTTGCGCGCGAACCACAAGCTCACAACGGTGCTGGTGTAGATGTCGAGGAACATAAGCGATGTGAGGAGCGTGCCCATGCCGGTAAGGGCGTCTATCTGCTCCCGGAAGACGAGGTAAAGCGCGTAGAAGCCCGCGGCGAGCAGGGTAATGAGCGAGCTCTGGCTAGTGGTATAAGCGGGCCGCTCCTCCTCGTGGTCGGTCAGCCCCTTGTTGAAGACCTCGGAGGCGAGGTTGAGAGTCACGACGAGGGAGAAGAGCATGTACCACGACGTGTAGAGGCTGTAGGTCCCGTACTCGTCAGTGGAGAGCATCCGCGTGAAGATGGGCATGGAGATGACCGAGATGCCCCTCTGCACGATGGAGCACACGGTGAACCATAGCCCCGCCCTGGCGGGAAGCGACATGGACCTGTATTTCGAAATGAATTTGTTTAGCATCTCATCCAATCGACAGTGACGTTTTTGCGCGCCTTCCTCACTTCGCGGGGAGCAGGGCTCTGGCCGGGCTGCCGACGAGAACCGCGCCGGGAACGTCGCAGCTCTTCATGACAAGTGAGTTTGCCCCGACGGTCACACCGTCGGCGAGGCAAATGCCGCCAAGGACGGTCGAGCCCGCGTACAGGACGCAGCCCTCCCCGAGCGAGGGGTAGCCCCCGCCCTTGCTGCCGAGGGTCACCTGCTGGTAGATCGTGCAACCGGCCCCTATCTTGACCCCCTCGCCGATCACGATGCCGATCGGATGGGGGAAGACGACGTCGGGAGCGACGTCGGCGTTCGGGGAGATGTAGCACCCGTATCGGTAGAAGATCCTGTTGCTCTCGAGCTTGGCGGCAAGGCGCATGCCGCGGCGCGAGAGCCGGAGCATGCGCGACACGTCGCGGGTCATGCGCCTCGGGGGGCTCAGCCTTACCTTTATGGATTCAACGAGTCCGATCACTGCCCGGCCCTTTCGTCGTCAATCTCCCGGAGCAGGCGGCAAAGGGAGTCTCCGTAGCGCCCCCACGTGTATCGCTCCGCCGTCTTCCTGGCCTCGTACCCCATTCTGTCGATCGACCGGGGGTCGACGACGAACGAGAGGGCCCTCTCGGCTATAGCCCGCTCGTCCTGGGCCGCGATCACGTAGCCGTTGACACCGTCCTCGACGAGGTCGCACACCCCAGACTTGTCCGTGCAGACGAGGGGGAGCCCGCAGCTCATCCCCTCAAGGGCGGCGAGGCCGAACCCATCCCCAAGTGAGGGGAACACCATCACGTCCATGCCGCGGAGGAGCGCGGGCAGGCTGGAGTGCGGGACGGGCCCCGCGAAGTCGACGAAGCCGTCGTAGCGATCCCTGAGCTCCGGAGAAAGCGTGTTCGCGCCCACGACTGTGAGCCGGGCAACGGAGGGGTCGAGGGAGGCGAAGGCGTCCAGAAGGTACGAGATACCTTTGAGCTCCTTGGTCCCGCCGACATAGACGAAGCGGACCGGAAGCCCCTCGCACCTCTGATCCCCGCAGGAGAAGGCGTCGATGTCTATCCCGTACGGAAGGAGAAGGCAGCGCTCGGGCTCGACGCCGGAGAACACGAGGCTCTCGCGCGTGATCTCGGAGGCGCATAGGAAGTACTGGGCGCCCGAGAGCTCTCGCCGCTTCCTGTCGAGCTGGGCTTCGTCCCACACCCTCGACTGCTCCGCCCGAAGCATGTCGGCGAAGTCGGGCTTCCTGTGGAAGTCCTCCTCGTAAATCGGCTTCATATAGAGGGTGTTGAGCGCCGTCATGTCCTGGATTCGGGTGACGGCGGGAGCCTCGCGCTCGAGAATCTCGTAGAGCAGAGGCGAAGTGTTGTCGTATCCGATTACAGCGTCGGCGCCGTGGTCGATGGCGTAGCGCGCGGCCCTTACGGCGAAGGCATCCGAATTGCGGTACCTCACGGAGCTGTAGCGAGAGCGCAGGGCCGGGACATTCTGACAGAGCAGCTTGACGAGGGCCTGTGCCTCGCAGAACTGCCTGACGACACCATTGGGAAGGACGTCCGACCTGCGCCCGGACGCCCTCGCCCTGAACTTAGCGGGGAGCATGGCCGAGAGGGCCTTTGTCAGGGATCCGTCGGCATAGTAGACAGTTGTCAGATAGCCGCCAAGCAGACCGCTAGAATACAATGCCTCGGCGGTCCTAAGGGAATGCTGCTGCTCGGGGTGAGCTACAAAGACCTTCACATTAGGCCCCTCTCTGCCGCGCCGGAGAAACTGCCGGACCCCTTTCTTACCAGGCTGAAACAATCAACGAGCAGGACCGGGACGAGAAGGAAGATGAGCATCATGCAGTTCGACGGGAAATACCCCCGGATCATGAACTGGAACAGGGCGGGATACAGCAGGCAATAGGCGATGAGCCGGAACTTGTCGTCTCCGTCGCAGAATCGAAGCTGCCCGAGCTTCTTGCAGAGCAGGCCGAAGAGCAGCATCCCGACGAAGCAGCCGATGATTCCGAATTCTACGAACAGCTCGCCGATGAACGGGTAGGAGTTCCCGCTCTGAAGCGCCTGGAGACCCATAGCCTGGCAAACGATCTCGTGGATTACCGCATCGGGCTTCCCGGGCCATATGGCGCGGGGAATCAACATGACGAGCGTGTAGCCGAACATCTGGCTTCCGAGCAGGTGACCCATCTTCTCGGGGAAGACGTCGAACAGGGCGTAGTAGATCTTGAAGCCCTCGACCTCGTTGAGATACGGCGTGAACATCTCCGAAAGGCTGTAGCCGGCCAGGCTGAACCCGTTGCCAAGCTTGACGCCGTTGCGGGCGACCTGGATGGCAGCGAACACGAAGACAAGCGCGAATACGGCCAAAAGGACTGACCGAACCCTAGGCTCCCTGCCGGCGCGGATGTAATGGTAAGCGAGCGGGGCTATCAAGATGAGAAGCAATGAAGACCTTGACCCGCCGAATAACAGCATGCCTGCGGAAAGAACGTAGGTTAGCACCAGCACAGGCTTATTGCTGGAATGGGCAAACAGGCACATCCAGCAACCGACGAGCGCGTACTTCGCATACGCGAGAAAGGCAAGGGAGTCCTCGCCGACATCACCCGCCGCATCGCCCCCGAAGCCAGCCGTAAGGATGTAAGACAGCCCATAACCGCGCTTGAGGTAGTTGTAGAGGCATAGGGCATAGGCGAGGAGCCAGAGCACAAGCGCGACCTTGGAAACAAGCTCGGAATTGCCACGGTCAGCCCCCCTCCTCGAAGCGTTCCTTCGAGGAGGGGCGGGGTGGTAAAGCTCGTAGCCAGCGAAGAAGGCTATGTAGCCGAGGGTCGCGGCAAAGGTGGCGAACAACGTGTTGCCGCTGACGTCTATGCCAAAGCGAGAGACGCTACCAAGGCCGAACTCGATGACGGGTGCGACGAAGAGGGTGAGGGTATAGACGACCGTGACCATGGTGAACGGCTCGAAGAGCCTGATCCCGGAATAGTGGCTCTTCACGGCGATGAGAAGGGCGATGACGGAGCCCTCGAAGGCAAGGATGAGAAAGCTATCCCTCATCTTGTCCGCACTTGACCCCAGAGCCATGCAGACGGAGAAGAGGACCAGGGATGCGATCAGTGCTATTGAGATGGCGGCACCAACGCTGAACTTGTTTCGATCCCCCGACAAAAGAGGCGCGTGATTCCGACGGTCAACCATAAATGCTGGCCCCGTCTCTTGCATTGGAGTAGAACTCCCGCCTGCGCTCACGCAGCACAGAACTCGCGTAATAGCGGGCGGTCTCCAGGCCCTTTGCGCTCAGGCTCCCGAGCTCCTCGGGGCTATCCCGCAGCTCGGCGATCCTCGCGGCGAAGCCATCGGCGTCGTCGGGCGCGAACAGGCACTCCGGCGGCAGGATCTCGGGAATGCCGCACACGGGGGTAGAGAGACAGGGGACGCCCTCAGCCATCGCCTCCAGCAGCACGCGAGGGAGTCCCTCCGCGCGCGTCGGGAACACGAAGAGGTCCGCGCCCCGCACAACCTCGCGCACTGCGTTGCCGTCGGCGAGCCTGCCGGTGAAGGTCACCCTACCAGCGATACCCAGCTCGTCGCACCTCGCCCTGAACTCGCCCATGGAGGGCCCGTCACCCACGCAAATCAGCTCGAAGGGAACGCCGCCATCCGCCAGGACCTTGCAGGCGCGGAAGAGCGTCAGGTGCCCCTTGCCGTTGCCCTGGAAGCTGTTCGCCACGTGGACGAGCCTTATCGCGTCGAGCTCGCCCCAGGCCTTGGGCTGCCCGAAGGACTCGTCGGGCAGGTCGACAGAGGAATAATGCGACGTGAAGCAGCCCTCCTCCCCGCGCATGGCGCGGCATGGATAGCGCTGCTGCAGATAACGCTCGGTCACGTACGAGACGCCCACGGCGGCCTCGCAGTCCTTCTTGAGCTGGCTCGTCCAGAGCCTGCGCACCACAGGCGCGACCTTGCCGCCGCTAGCACCGGGCGCGAAGTACTCCCAAGGATCCACCACGACCTCGATGGAGTAGGGCTTCCCCTGCCTGCGGCACTCGGCGGCGACCATGTTGCCGACCATGCCCGACACACGGGCGATCACGCACTCCGCGCCGCTCACGGCCTCGTGAATGACGCGCCGGTTCGCGGCGCCGGTCTTCAAGAGCCCCGTGACGCCGTGCCCGGGCTCCAGGTCGACGAACGTCACGCCCGGGCCGTCGGCCCGACGCTTGCCCCCGGGGGCGGTGTCGACCCGCGTCATGCGACCAAGGGCGTCTACCTCGTCGAAGGCGTCGAGGTAGCGGCTGTAGAAACCGTAGTTGAAGACGGCGTCCACGTAGACGTCGCCCTCGGCATCGCGGTAGTAGTGGCCGTCCGCGGCCAGCAGGAGGCGCGCCACTAGTACTTCCTCCAGACCATGCGGTCGACGATGCCGGTGTAGGACTGGATGATCCGCACGACCTTCTTGGCCACGTCGTCGGCGTAGTCGGGCACGGGAATGCCGGAAAGGCCGTCCTCCTTGAGCGCCACCTCGGTGGCGACGGCGTTGAGGAGCCCCCGCCCGTCGATGCCGGCCAGGGTGAAGCAGGCCTTGTCGAGCGCCTCGGGGCGCTCCGTGCTGGTGCGGATGCACACCGCCGGGAAGGGGCGGCCTATGCTCGCGAAGAAGCTCGACTCCTCGGGGAGCGTCCCGGAATCCGACACCACGCAGAAGGCGCTCGACTGCAGCTTGTTGTAGTCGTGGAAGCCCATGGGCTCGTGGGTGCGCACCAGGGGGTGCAGCTCGAGGCCCGTCTCCTCCAGGCGCTTGCGCGAGCGCGGGTGGCAGCTGTACAGGATGGGCTTGCCGTACTCCTCGGCCAGCGCGTTGACGGCGCCGAAGAGGCTCCGGAAGTTGGCCTCGGTGTCGATGTTCTCCTCGCGGTGGGCCGACAGCAGGAAGTAGCCGCCCGGCTCCAGCCCCTCGCGGGAGAGGACGTCGGAGGCGTCGATCGCGTCCAAGTTAGCGCGCAGAACCTCGGCCATGGGGCTGCCGGTGACGTAGGTGCGCTCCGGTGCGCAGCCGGTGGCCAGCAGGTAGCGGCGGGCATGCTCCGAGTAGGCCAGGTTCACGTCGGAGATCACGTCCACGATGCGGCGGTTGGTCTCCTCGGGCAGGCACTCGTCCTTGCAGCGGTTGCCGGCCTCCATGTGGAAGATGGGGATGTGCAGGCGCTTTGCCGCGATGGCGGACAGGCAGCTGTTGGTGTCTCCCAGGATGAGCAACGCGTCGGGCCGCACCTTGGCCATGAGCTTGTAGGAGGCCGCGATGATGTTGCCCACGGTCTCGCCAAGGTCGGCGCCCACGGCGTCGAGGTAGGCGTCCGGGCCGTCCAGCGACAGGTCGCGGAAGAAGATGCCGTTGAGGGTGTAGTCGTAGTTCTGCCCGGTGTGCGCCAGGAGGCAGTCGAAGTGGCGGCGGCACTTCTTGACGACCTCGGAAAGGCGGATCACCTCGGGGCGGGTGCCAACGATGACCAGGAGCTTCAGACGGCCGTCGTCCTTGAACGCGATGTCGGAATAGTCTTTGCCCATGCGGCTAGACCTCCTCGTAGTACGTGTCGGGCCTCTCGGGGTCGAAGGCCTCGTTGGCCCACATGACCGTCACGAGGTCCTCGGTGTCGGACAGGTTGGTGATCGAGTGCGTGCAGCCGGGGACCATCTCCACGGCGCGCATGTCGGAGCCCTTGACGATATACTCGTCGACGGGGAAGGGGTTGCCCTCGGCGTCCTCCCCCACCTTCCTCAGCTTGATGCTCGCGGTGCCCGAGACCACCAGGAACCTCTCCCACTTGCTCATGTGCCAGTGGTTGCCCTTGGTGATGCCGGGCTTCGAGACGTTGATGGAGACCTGCCCTCGCTCCGGCGTGCGCAGGAACTCGGTGAACGAGCCGCGGCCGTCCACGTTGGGCTTCAGGTCATAGGCGAAGCGCCCCGGCCCGTAGTAGGACAGGAACGCGCTCCAGAGCTTCTTGCTGAACGAGCCCTCCGTTAGGTCGGGCACGGAGAGCGTCTCTCGGCTGTCGCGGAAGCTGCCCAGCAGGTAGACGACCTCGCCCAGGGTCCTCACGTCCGTCTCCGGGACGTAGCAGAACCCGTCGCCCTCCACGCGCTCAAGGCCCTCGTAGCCGCAGCGGTGCTCCTCGCCCAGCAGGGCTCCCAGCATCTCGTCCACGAGGTCGTCGATGTAGAGGAGCTCGAGCTCGACATTGGGGTCGTTCACGGTGTAGGGGCGGCCGTTGGCGATGGCGTCGCAGAAGGTGGCGACGGCGGAGTTGTAGCGCGGGCGGCACCACTTGCCGTAGAGGTTCGGGAAGCGGTAGATGAGGACCGGCGCCCCGGTCCTCTCGGAGTACTCGCGGAACAGGCCCTCCCCCGCCAGCTTGGACTCGCCGTAGGCCGATCCCTCGAAGCGGCCCGACAGGCTCGCCTGCGCCGAGCTGGAGAGCATGACGGGGCACGTGTTGCCGTGGCGCTCGAGCGTCTCCAGCAGCGTGGAGGCGAACCCGAGGTTGCCCTCCATGAACTCGGATTGGTCCTTGGGACGGTTGACGCCGGCCAGGTTGAAGACGAAGTCGGCGCGGGAGCAGTATCCGTCCAGCTCCTCGGGGGTGGAGTCCACGTCGTACTCCATGACCTCGAGCGGCAGCAGGGGGGCATATTTCCCGCGGCGGTCCTTGCCGTCCCTTATGTTCCTCAGCGCGCAGCAGAGGTTCTTCCCGACGAAGCCCCTCGCGCCGGTGACGAGGACGCGCACCCTACTGCACCGCCTCGTGCTCGCGGCCCTCGAGGGCAAGCTGCACGTACTCGGCGGTCTTGATCTTGGCGACGGTGCCCTCCACGTCGAGCCTCTCGGTGCTGTGGGAGGTGTAGGACTCGTCGGCCTGGGTCTCCACCTCGCCGTCCACCACGAACTTGTCGTAGTTCAGGTCGCGCGAGTCGCAGGCCACGCGGTAGTAGCCGCCCATGTCCTCGGCGCGTAGCATCTCCTCGCGGGTCATGAGGGTCTCGAAGAGCTTCTCGCCGTGGCGGGTGCCGATCACCTGGGTGCCCGTGCGCCCGAAGACCTCCTGCACCGCCTCGGCGAGGTCGCCGATGGTCGAGGCGGGGGCCTTCTGGACGAACAGGTCGCCGGGGTTGGCGTGCTCGAAGGCGAACCGCACCAGGTCCACGGCCTCGTCCAGGTTCATGAGGAAGCGGGTCATGTTGGGGTCGGTGACGGTGAGGGGCTCGCCCTTCCTGATGCGGTCGATGAACAGCGGGATGACGCTGCCGCGCGAGCACATGACGTTGCCGTAGCGGGTGCAGCAGATGGTGGTTCGGCCGGCGCCGTTGCGGGCGTTTGCGTAGATGATCGACTCCATCATGGCCTTGGACTTGCCCATGGCGTTGATGGGGTAGGCGGCCTTGTCGGTGGACAGGCACACGACGCGGTCCACGCCCTCGTCGATGGCGGCGTGCAGCACGTTGTCGGTGCCGATGACGTTGGTGCGGACGGCCTCCATGGGGAAGAACTCGCAGGAGGGCACCTGCTTGAGCGCCGCGGCGTGGAAGATGTAGTCCACGCCGCGCATGGCGTCGCGGACCGACTGGGCGTCGCGCACGTCTCCGATGAAGAAGCGCACCTTGGAGGCGAGCTCGGAGGACCTCTCCTGCAGGCGGTGGCGCATGTCGTCCTGCTTCTTCTCATCGCGGCTGAAGATGCGGATCTCGCCGATCTCGGACTCGAGGAAGTGCTTGAGCACGGTGTTGCCGAAGCTGCCCGTACCGCCGGTGATCATGAGGGTCTTACCGGCAAAAACGTCGTTCATCTCGTTAGTCATCCTTCCTAGTAAGTTCCAAAAGCAAGCTCTCGAGCCTGCTGAAGAATATTTCCTTGGTAAAGTTGTCCGCATAAAAGCGCTTCGAGGCGGCGCCCATCGCCTCTTTATCGACTGAGCCAGCAAACTCACGCGCGATTCTCGCGAGTCCATTTGCATCCGCCATAGGACAGCACATGCCGCAACCCGCAGCGGTGATGACGCGCTCAGTCTCGCCCTCCGCCGCCGCAAGCACGGGCCGTCCTGCGGCAAGGTATGTCGTGACCTTTCTTGGCAGGGTGTAGCGCGCCATGGGGCTCTCTTCGAATGTGACGAGCATGGCATCAGACGCCGCATAATAGAGCGGCATATCTTCAATGGGTCTGCGACCGTGGAACGTGACGTTATTTAGGCCCAGCCTCTTCGCACAGGTCCGGCACGCCTCAAGTTGAGAGCCCGAGCCAACGATGTGGAAGTGGATTGAAGGCTCGTTCGAGAGAAGGGCGGCAGCTTCAATGATCGTGTTGACGGACTGAGCCTGCCCGACATTTCCCGCAAACGTCAGATTGCATTTGTCCCGTTCATAACCTTCGGGAAGAAACTTCACATCCTCAGATTCGGAGAAGATATCATCTGCGAACTGAGGAAGGTATGCCGATTCCTGGATATGAAGTCCAAGCTCGCCACGAAAATACTCATCGAAAAGAGGCGACGTAACAGCGATACGGTCAGCCTGTCGGTAAATCCGCCGAGACACTTTTCGCATCCAACGAAAAGGAAGGCTGCTCTCCGCAAAACCGCCGGCAAGAAGGCTGGCAGGCCACAAGTCGAAGCAATACAGAAGTGCCTTAATGCCATTCCTCTTGGCATATACCAGAGCCGGGTCGACTTGCATGACGGGGGAAAATTGATAACCGAGTGCAACGTCGTAACCGCTTGGTAAACGGCGGGCTATCTTGTTTGCATTCCACCAGAATGACAAATAGTTAAAAATTCGGTTTTTCGCCCCAGATCTCCTGGGATGAAGATTGGCGCGCAGGACCCTTACGCCGTTACGTATTTCATCTGAATGGGAACCATCGCGATACTCGACGGGAATCTCGTTTCCTGGCATCCCGGTGTTCGGCAATGCCGTTATAACTGTGACCTCATGTCCGCGCCGAACGAGCTCTTCACACACATCAGCTGTGTTGAAGGGCTCGGGCCAATAGTGTTGGCAAGCAACGAGGATGCGCACTATCGTGCCCCCTCCCCGCTCGCGGCCACGCCGAGCGTCTTCAGGATGATCGCCAGGTCCATGCGGATGGAGCGGCTGCGGATATACTCCAAGTCGAGCACCACCTTCTCCTTGGGCAGCAGGTCGTAGCCGCCCGTCACCTGCGCCAGGCCGGACACGCCGGGACGCACCTTGGTGCGGTAGGACCAACCGTGGATTCGTTTCTCGAACTCAGCGCAAAAGGCGGGCCGCTCGGGCCGGGGCCCGATCAGGCTCATGTCGCCCCGGAGCACGTTCCAGAACTGGGGCAGCTCGTCAACGCGATGGTCGCGCATCCACTTGCCGAAAGGCGTCACGCGGGGGTCGTCGCCCTGCGCCCACTGGGCGCCGCGCACCTCGGAGTCGGCGTACATGCTGCGGAACTTGTAGATGTCGAACTCGCGGCCGCCCAGGCCGACGCGGCGCTGGGCATAGATGGCCGGGCCCGGGCTCTCGAGCTTGATCTTGGCCGCAACGAGCACCATGGGCAGGGCGAGCACCACCAGGGCGCCTCCGCACGCCACCACATCGAACGCGCGCTTGGAAAAGCGATACACGATACCGCCCGCCACCTGCGGCTCTTCCAGCTCGATCACGTCGTCACCGGGCAGGAGCTTAGCCAGCACCTCGGGGGCTATGCCGTTCTCGCGCAGCTTGGGCTCGAACTTTCCCGCCGTGGCGAGCAGGGCCGCCTCGCGGCGCTCCTCAACCAGGATCGTCGGATCGAACGCTTGCGTAACCTTTTCCACGCTCTTTCCCGTCACTATTCTCTTGCGAATCTGCTTGCTAGGCACTCAGGGCCTTTTGATCGGAACCGATCTGGGGCTGGGCCCCAGCCCGCTCCTTGCGCGCTTCTTCCACGAACAGCTTGGCGCGCCGCGCCCGCGCGGAACCCTCGCCGGAAAGCACGCCGAGCCCCACGCGCGTGCGCACGGAGCGCCCGCACAGGTCGAGCTCAAGGTAGGCGATGGACTTACGGCGGTTGATGCCCCTGATGAGCCCCTGGCGCCCCACGAGCGGTCCCTTGGTGACCACCACGGCGTCGCCGTCCTTAAATCCCATGCTCATAGGGACCACGCGCTCGCCCGGCTCGGTGAAGCTCTCGATAAGCTCGCGCTCCTCGCGCGCCAAGGGAACGTAGACGTCGCCTTGGCGAAGCACGCGGGCAAAACCCTCCATGCGGCCGAGCGCGCGGTCGAGCGCCGCGGGGTCGTCCGTCTCGGCGATGAGATAGCCCGGGAAGAGCGGCTTTTCCACCGGAATCCAGGCGCCGTGGAGCTTCATCTCGGTGGCGAAGCGCGGAAAGAAGCATTCCCGCAGAAGACCTGCGGGCAGAACGCGGTCGATATGACCGACCATCGCCTCTTCTTTTCCTTTGATGACCTGGATCGCGTACCAGCCAGCCATGCGCTCACCGCCTTTCACGTGCAAATGGGAAAGACGCGCGGGGATGCGGACACGTTTACGCACACGACCTCACATGCCGAAGGCGGCACGCTCGATCTGCATGGCTTCACACGCAACCGAATGGTCGCGATTCGAAGAACGTATCCACTCCCCCAACGCGTCGCTGTACGCACGTGGCGCTACCTCTATACGAGGGGTATGTATGGACAGGTGGTTATTTAAACCCCAGCCCCTTTATGCATCAGATTCTAGCATAGGATTCGGCGGCCCTCCCAAAACACAGAAGGGGCATGCAGATGAAACGGTTTTGCACCCTATGCCGATAGCGGGAAAACGGTTCAAGGTCCTCGCGCGACAGCTCATCCACGATGGCTCCCGCGCCCACGAGACGATACCGAGTCGGTCGCAAAGGGCGCTAAAGAATTGGAAGCCGGATTTGGAATCCTCCACGATTCCGGTCTCCGGCAGCTCACATACCGGAAAGCCCGTGGCGGGTGAGCTCGCAGGCCGCGCGGGAGACCTCCTCCACCGGAAACTCCCCATCCGAGAGGATCCAGCGACGGTACACGGAGATGATGCCGCCCAGCATGAACGCCACGCGGTACTCCAGCGCCTCGCGGCTCATGCCGTCGGGCGTGAGGCCGCGCTCCGCCACCATCTCGGTGAAGGGGCGCTGTATGCGCTCCAACAGCACCTCGGTGGACACGCTCTCGAAGAACCGACGGTTCAGCACCAAGTTGCAGCTGATGACCTCGTTCAGGATATCGAAGAACATCCCCGGGGTGGCGGCCGGGCGCAACTCCTCGTCGAGCGCGCCCACGCGGGCGTCCACCTCGTTCAGCACGTCGGCCACGATATCCTCGGCCACGGCGTCCAGCAGGCCATCGATGGTGCCGAAGTGCACGTAGAAGGTCTTGCGGTCCACATTGGCCTCACGCGCGATGGCCGAGACGGTGATGCGCGACAGGTCGTTGTCCACCAGCAGCCGCTCGAAGGCCTGGATGATGGCCTTGCGGCTGCGCAGGATACGGCGGTCGATATGCTTGGCGTCGCGGCCCATGGGCGCCCCTTCCGAAAATCGAGAACGATCGCCCGTATACTATTCGTCATCTGTTGCTTAGTCAACAGAGAGCGCGTTAGGCGGCATCGCGTCGCAGCGACTCCACGATGCTCCCCGAGCGCGCGACGTGAAGCGCGTAGACTTGTCCGAGCCCGAGCAACCGATGATCGCGAGGAACTCCCCCGCCTCCACCGTGATGCTCACGTCGTCTAGGGCGCGGACGGCCGTGGGGCCCTCGCCGTACACGCAAGGCGCGGGGCGAACGCGGACGCAGACGTACTGACTTGTCTTCTCATCGCCTGAGAAGACGGATTCGTACGCGCGGACACCGCGAGAAGACAGAAACGTACAGAATACGGTGCCAAAACGTACGTTTCCGTCTTCTCAGCGTCGGCGGGAACGCCCCCGTCTCCCCAAAGGGCCGGCCCCGCGCGCTAGCAGGCCTAGGAAACTACGCGCGGTCGAGCACGAACTCGTCCATGGGGATGGTGCGCGCCGCGCGGGCCTCCGCATCGCCGATGGTTTCGGCGGGGTAGCCCATCGGCAGCATGTGGTAGGGGTAGAGCCCCTCGGGCAGGTCGAACTCGTCGATGGCGACCTGGGGATCGAAGGCGCAGACCCAGCAGGTGCCGAGGCCGAGCTCGGTGGCCTGCATCATCATCTGGTCGCAGACGATGGAGGAGTCGATGGGCGCGGCGTTCATACCGTCGTAGCGGCGGTGCCAGGCGGCGTCGTCCTGGGCGCACACGAGCAGCACCACCGGCGCCCCGAACACACTGCCGTCGCGGCCGAACTTACCGCCCACGCGGGCCGCGCGCTCGCGCAGCTCGGGCGTGTCGCACACGATCACGCGGGTCGGGTGCTTGTTGCAGGCGGAGGGCGCCAGGCGGCCAGCCTCAAGCACGGCGCGCAGCACGTCGGCGGGAACCTCGCGGTCCTCGAAGTGGCGGCAGGAATAGCGGGCGAGGGTCAGGTCGGCATAGCTCATGGGAGGGGTCCTTTCGGTAGGGATGGAAGCGGGGACGGGATGGACAGGCGAAGATGGACGGCACCCACGCGGTCCTAGCCGCGCAGGGCGCCCGCCACCTCGCCAGCGAGCGTGATGGTGCCCGCGGCCACGAAGGCCTCGTCGGCGAGGGCGGCTAGCGCGTCGTCGAGCGTGGCGTGAACGGCCGCGGGCACGCCCGCGCGGCCCTCGCGCACAAGCTCGTCGCGCACGAGTTCGACGAGCTCGTCGGCGGGCAGGGCGCGCTCGGAGCCGGTGCACGTCACATGCACGCGCGGGAAGGCGGGCAGCAGCACGCGCAGGATTCCGGGCACGTCTTTGTCGGCGAGCGCCGCCACCAGCAGCGCGGGGCGCTCCGCGACGCACGGCGCCAGCTCGTCGAGCGCAGCAACGAAGTTCTCGCAGCTCTGCGGGTTATGGCAGGCGTCCACCAGGGCCAGCGGCTCTCGCCGGACCACGTCGAAGCGGCCCGGCGTGGGGCACGCGGCGAGCGAGACGGAAAGGCGCCCAACATCGAGCGCGCGGCCCAGGTAGGCCTCGGCGAGCACGATGGCGCAGGCGGCGTTTTGCGGCTGGTAGGCAGGCTTGGGCATTCCCAGTTCGTAGACGGCGCGCACGGTGGGCACGCGGAACCACACGTCCTCGCCCAGGCGCGCGGGGCGGAAGATAACCTCGTGGCTCGAGACAAGGGGCTCCACGCCGCATGCGGCGCAGCGCTCGTCCATCACGGCCTGCACGCTCGGCTCATGCGTGCCCTCGCCCAGCACCACCACGCGGCCCGGCTTGATGACGGCGGCCTTCTCGCCCGCGATCTGGGCGAGCGTGTCGCCCAAGATGCGCGTGTGGTCCAAGCCGATGCCCGTAATGGCCACGGCCACCGGGTCCGTAGCGCTCGTGGCGTCCCAACGGCCGCCGAGCCCCACCTCGAGCACGGCCACGTCGACCCCCTCCCAGGCAAAGACGGTGAGCGCGGCCACCGTGAGCAGGTCGAAGGGCGTGATGGCATAGGGCTCCTCCCCCGCCTCCTCGCGACGGGCGTTCACCCGACGGCCCGCCTCTGCCGCCGCGGAGACGCCGCGCGCGAAGAGCCCGCGCGAGACGGCCGCGCCCATGACCTCCATGCGCTCCTCCATGTGGACGAGCTCCGGTGAGGTGTAGAGCGCCGCGCGGCGCCCCTCGCCCATGAGGATCGCCGCGGTGAAACGTGAGGTCGACGTCTTGCCGTTGGTGCCGGCCACCTGGATGCAGTCGTAGGAGGCGTCGGGGCGGCCGAGCTCGTCGAGCATGTCGACCACGGTCTCCAACAGCGGACCCGCGGTGCTGGAGATCTTGCCGATGTCGTGCGCGATGGCGAGCGCGTCGGCGTAGGAGAGGAGCGGGAATTCGAACGGCGTTGCGTAGGGCATGGAAAACCTCGGATGACGGTGTTTGGTCCCGCCATCATAGCATCTGGGCGGGGCACGGCGTGGCCGGAGCGCTCACGACGCGGGATGCGGGTAGGTCGCGCGCTCGGTCACCACGAGGCCCACCGGGCGGTCGTGCGGCTCGATGAGCCCCGCAGCCAGGCGGCGCGGCAGCGGGCCGCGCGCGAGACCGACGCTCACGCCCGCAAACCCCGCGAGGAAGCGGTCGTAGTAGCCGCCGCCGTAGCCCAACCGAAACCCCGCCCGGTCGAAGGCGAGCCCCGGCACGAGGGCGAGCGGACGCTCGAGACCTTTCGCCGAGACGAGCGTGGCCGTATCGGGTGCGGGCTCGGGGATGCCATGGGCGCCCGGGGCCAGGCTCTCGAACCCGTCCACGACATGCCACGCGAGGCGCCGCCCGGGCTCGCAGCGCGGCAGGGCGACGAGCTTGCCCGCCGCCCAAGCGGCACAGATCAGCGCGCGTGAATCCACCTCGGAGCCGATCGAGAGGTAGGCGAGCACGACGTCGGCGGAGCACCATGCGTCGAGCGTCAGGACCCTCGCGGCTATCTCGGCGTCAGCGCGCCTGCGCTCCGCCTCGGGCACCCCGCCGCGCCGCGCCAGAAGCTCCTTGCGCACCTCGGCCTTGCCCATCGCAACCCCCTTTCCGGTTCAGCCCGCGCCCCGTGGCACCGCCGGGCCCGCGCGCCCTTCCGCCTTCCTACCCCACCGCTACAGGCTATGAGAAGAACGATACGATTGGGATTCTCATCCGAAAGGCGAAGGGCCCCGCCGCGATGGCGGGGCCCTTGACGGTAGCGGGCGAGACCTGCCTCCTACGCGAAGTTCTCGAGCGAGGCGCGCATGGCCGCGAGCAGCTCGGTCAGCTCCTCGGCGCGCTCGCGCTTCTTGGCGACCACCTCGGGGGCCGCCTTGGCCACGAAGCCCTGGTTGGAGAGCGTCTTCTCCACGCTAGCCAGCTCCTTCTCAGCCTTGGCGATCTCCTTCTCGACGCGGGCGCGCTCGGCCTCCAGGTCGACCTTGCCGGCAAGGCCGATCGAGACCTCCACGCCAGCATCCACCACGGTCACGGACGCCTCGGGCTTGGCGACCTCGGGGCCGTAGGCGAGCTCCACATTCGCCAGCTTGACGGCGAGCGGCGCCAGCGTGCCGAAGCGATCGGCGTCCTCGGCGGACATCCGGGCCGCGAGCTCCAGGCCCTCCTTGGGACTCAGGCGGTAACGGGCACGCGTGGAGCGGGCGGCGGACACCACGGCGCGCAGCAGCTCGAAGGAGCGCTCGGCCTCCTCGTCCACCCATTGCTCGAAGTCCGCGGGCTCGGGCCACTTAGCCACCATCAGGGCCTCGGCGCGCTCGGGCGCCGCACCCTCGCCCGCCATGTCGAGCCAGCTCTCGGGCATGGTGTCCCAGATGGCCTCGGTCACGAACGGCATGAGCGGGTGCATCAGGCGCAGGCTCGTATCGAGCACGAAGATCAGGTTGCGCTGGGCCTGCAGGCGCACTGCGGCGTCCTCCGAGGACAGGCGCACCTTCGACACCTCGACGTACCAGTCGCAGACCTCGTTCCAGAAGAACTGCTGCACGCCTCGGGCCATGTCGCCGAAGGTATACTTCTCGATACCCTCGGTCACCATGCGCACGGCGCGCGCCAGGCGCGAGAACATCCAGGCGTCGGCCTCGGTCTCGGCGACGGGCGCGCCGGGCTGGTAGCCCTCCATGTTCATGAGCAGGAATCGGCTCGCGTTCCAGATCTTGGTCACGAAGGCGCGCGCCTGCTCGGTGCGCGGGCTGTCGATGAGCTCGCGGGTCTTCTTGTCGATGTTGGCGTCGAACTTGACGTCCTGGTTGGTGGTGCACAGCGTCAGCAGGTTGAAGCGCATGGCGTCGGCACCGTACATGCCGATGAGGTCCATGGGGTCCACGCCGTTGCCCTTGGACTTGGACATGCGGCTTCCGTCCTTGGCCAGGATCGTGGGGTAGATCACCACGTCCTTGAAGGGAACCTCGTCCAGGAAGTACAGCGAGCTCATGATCATGCGGGCCACCCACAGCGCGATGATGTCGCGCGCGGTGACGAGCGCCGTGGTGGGATGATGCCCCTCGAGCAGCTCAGGCCTCTGCGGCCAGCCCTGCGTGGCGAAGGTCCACAGCTGGCTGGAGAACCAGGTGTCGAGCACGTTCTCGTCCTGGTGGATATGGGTGCCGCCGCACTTGGGGCAGGTGTGGACGTCCTCCATGGAGGCGTCCTCCCAGCCGCAGTCCTCGCAGTAGAAGACCGGGATGCGATGGCCCCACCACAGCTGGCGCGAGATGCACCAGTCCTTGAGGTTCTCCATCCAGGTGGTGTAGGTGGTGGTCCAGCGCGCCGGGTGGAAGGTGATGCGGCCGTCCTCCACCGCCTTGAGCGCGGGCCGCTTGAGCTTGTCCACGGCCACGAACCACTGCTCGGACAGCCACGGCTCGAGCTTGGAGTCGCAGCGGTAGCAGTGCATCACGGAGTGGTCGTGCTCGTCCACGTGATCGAGCAGGCCGTGCTCCTCGAACCACGCCAGCACTGCCTCGCGGCACTCCTCGCGGGTCATGCCGGAGAACTCACCGTAGCCATCGACCACCACGGCGTGCTCGTCGAAAACGTTGATCTGCGGTAGGTCGTGCGTCTGGCCCATGGCATAGTCGTTGGGGTCGTGCGCCGGGGTGACCTTGACGAAACCGGAGCCGAAGCCGGCGTCGACGTGCCAATCCTCGAAGATGGGAATCTCGCGGTCCACGATGGGAAGCTTGACGGTCTTGCCCACGAAGGCGGCCTTCTCGGGGTCCTTCGGCGAGACGGCCACGCCCGTGTCGCCGAGCATGGTCTCGGGGCGGGTGGTCGCCACCACGATGTAGTCCTGGCCGTTCACGGGCTCGGTCAGAGGGTAGCGCAGGTGCCAGAGGCTGCCCTTCTCATCCTTGTACTCGGCCTCGTCGTCGGAGATGGCGGTGGTGCAGTTGGGGCACCAGTTGACGATGCGCTTACCGCGGTAGATCAGGCCGTCGTGGTACCAGTCGCAGAAGACGCGGCGCACGGCCTCGGCGTAGTCGGCGTCCATGGTGAAGCGCTCGCCCTCGAAGTCCACGGAGCAGCCCATGCGCTTGATCTGCTCCACGATGATGCCGCCGTACTCGTGCGTCCAGTCCCAGCAGGCGTCGACGAACTTCTCGCGGCCGATCTCGAGGCGGGAGACGCTCTCCTCCTTGAGCTTCTTGTCCACCTTGGTCTGCGTGGCGATGCCCGCATGGTCGGTGCCGAGCACCCAGCGCGTGGACTTGCCACGCATGCGCGCCATACGGATGATGGCGTCCTGGATGGAGTCGTCGGTGGCGTGGCCCATGTGCAGCTTGCCCGTGACGTTGGGGGGTGGGATGGTGACGGTGCAGTCGCCCACGCCGGCACGGCGCTTATAGTAGCCGCCGTCCAGCCACTTTTGGAGGATGGCCGGCTCGTTGACGGACGGGTCGTAGGTCTTGGGCATATCAGCCATGAATCGCTGTCCTTCCGCGTCGATAGGAAGATGGTGGCTACCCCCTCGCCATGGTCCTGGCCTGCGGCGATGCCGAAGGGGCCGGATGGGGCGCGAGAGCGCCGATCTTCGGAAGGATAACACAGCGGGCCGGGGCGCGCGGCACCCTGCGCCGCACATGCACGGACAAGACAGAGCGGACGGGCCGAGGCGCGAACGCCCGCAAGCTCACGTGCCCGCCGGCGGCCCCTCCCGATCATTGAGATGTTTCTGCACTTTTTCTCGAGCGGAAGTGCAGAAATGTCTCAATGAATGCAGTGCACCCCGGTGTCGATTATTCATTGAGATAAAAATGCACCTATATCGAGTACGAAGTGCAGATTAATCTCAATGAATGGGAGGACACAGCGAAAAACGCCCCGGGACCGTAACGAAGGCGGCCCCGGGGCGAAATGTGCCTGGAAGCGACGGGCTACGCGAGGGCGTCGGGTTAGTCCAGGTCGATGATGTTGGAGGCCGCCTGTGGTACGGGCACCTCGGAGGCGACCTGGGCCTCGGCCGCGGCTTCCCCCATCAGCTCGGAGGCGAGCACACGGCGCGGCTGCTCCTCGCCGCGGGCGGCGGCGCCGGTCACGACCACGCGCATCACGCCCTGCTCGCTCGGCAGGTCGAACATCGTCTGCTGCAGCAGCTCCTCGCAGATGCTGCGCAGGCCGCGCGCACCCGTCTTGCGCTCGAGCGCCTTGGCCGCGATCGCGTGCAGGGCCTCGGGCGTGAACTCCAGGTCGACGCCCTCCATCTGGAACATGCGGCGGTACTGCTTGACGATGGCGTTCTTTGGCTCGGTGAGGATGCGCACAAGATCGTCCTCGTCGAGCGCGCTCGTCTGCGTGATCACCGGCGTGCGGCCGATGAACTCGGGGATCATGCCGAAGCTATTGAGGTCTTGAGGCAGCACCTGGCGCAGCAGTTCGTTCTCGTCGGCACTGGTGGGGCCGGCGAGCTCGGAGTTGAAGCCCACGCCCTTGTTGCCCACGCGCTCGGAGATGATCTTGTCCAGGCCCACGAAGGCGCCGCCGCAGATGAACAAGATGTTGGTGGTGTCGATTTGCAGGAGCTCCTGCTGCGGGTGCTTGCGGCCGCCCGTGGGAGGAACGCTCGCCACCGTGCCCTCGAGGATCTTCAGTAGCGCCTGCTGCACGCCCTCGCCGGAGACGTCGCGCGTGATGGAGAGGTTCTCCGCCTTACGCGCGATCTTATCGATCTCGTCAACGTAGATGATGCCGATCTGGGCGCGCGGGATGTCGCCGTCGGCCGCGGTGATGAGCTTGAGCAGGATGTTCTCGACGTCCTCGCCCACGTAGCCGGCCTCGGTGAGCGCCGTGGCGTCGGCGATGGCGAAGGGCACCTCGAGGATGCGCGCGAGCGTCTGAGCGAGCAGGGTCTTGCCCGTTCCGGTGGGGCCCAGCAGCAAGATGTTGCTCTTGGCGAGCTCCACCTCCTCAAAGCCGTCCACGGCGGACTCGGGGTCGGCGCCGCTCGCGGCGTCGTGCGGGATACCGCCCTCTCCCTCGAGCACGCGGCGGTAGTGGTTGTACACGGCCACGGACATGGCGCGCTTGGCGTCTTCCTGGCCCATCACGTAAGCCGAGAGCTCGTCGTAGATCTCGTGCGGGGTGGGCACGCGGCGGATCAGACGCGCGGCGACCTCGGCCGTGGAGAGGTCCTCGGCAGCCTCGGGCTCGGGCTCCGGCTCGGCCTCAACCTCCATGGACGACGGCATCTGCAAGCCGTACTGTGCGGCCATGAAGTCCTGGGCGAGCGAGTCCTCCAGGATATCCGCGCACGCCTCGACGCACTCGTCGCAGATGAAGGTATTGTACGGGCCCTTCACGAGCTTGCGCACCTGGTCCTGGGTCTTTCCGCAGAAGCTGCAGCGCACCGGCTCGGTGGGGATGGGACCGCCCTGCTGGTTCGGGTTGTCGTTCTGAGCCATTTACTCCGCGCCCTTCATGGAATCGGCGCGGGAACCCACGATGCGGTCCACGAGGCCGTAGGCCAGCGCGTCCTCGGCGGTGAGGTAGTGGTCGCGCTCGGTGTCGGCCTCGACCTTCTCGAGCGGCTGGCCGCTGGCGTTGGCGAGGATGGTGTTGAGGCGCGTGCGCGTCTCGCGGATCTGCTGGGCCGCGATCTCGATCTCGGTCTGCTGGCCCTGGGCGCCACCGCTCGGCTGATGGATCATCACCATGGAGTTGGGCAGGCAGAAGCGCTTGCCCGGGGCGCCGGCGGCCAGCAGCACGGCGGCCATGGAGGCGGCCATGCCGATGCAGATGGTGGAGACCTGCGGCTTGATGAAGTTCATCGTGTCCAGGATGGCCAGGCCATCGGTGACGCTGCCGCCCGGGGAGTTGATGTAGAGGGAGATGTCCTTCTCGGCGTCCTGGCTCTCCAAGTGCAGCAGCTGCGCGATCACGAGGTTAGCGGTGACGGAGTTGACCTCCTCGCCCAGAAAGACGATGCGGTCGTTCAGCAGACGGGAGTAGATATCGTAGCTGCGCTCACCGCGAGGGGTCTGCTCAACCACGTACGGCACGAGCGCGGAATCGATCCTATGGACCATAGCTTGCCTTTCCTCAGTGTACCTATACAAGCGTACGGCGCATCTCCGCTCTCGCGAATATCGATGCACCGTACGGAACATCCGGCTAGGCCGGACTGATACTGTACCCGAAAGCGGGTGGGAGCTACTCGGCCTTCTTGGCGTACTCGTCGACCTCGGTCACCTTGGCGTTCTCGACCAGGTGGTCGACGGCCTTGGAGCGACGGATGGAGTCGCGCACGGCGGGCATGCGGCCCTCGGCGATGAACTGAGCCTTGGAGGCCTCGACATCCTCGACGCCGGCCTTCTCGAACTCGGCGTCGATGTCCTCGTCGGTGACCTCGATGTTGAGCTCGCGAACGAGCGCGTCGAGGGCCAGGGACTCGCGGGCCACGTCGTTGGCCTGACGGTGCAGGTCGGCGATGAAGGCGTCGGCGGTGAGGCCGTTGGCGGAGAGCCAGGTGTCCAGGGTCATGCCGCGGGAAGCGAGGCTCTGGAGGAAGTTCTGGCCCAGCTCGGAGAACACGGACTGCTCGTAGTCGGAGTCCATCTCCTCGAGCTCCAGGCGCTCGGCCAGCTTGGCGACGGCGCGGTTCTCCTTCATCTGCGGGAGCTGAGAGTCCTTGTCGGCCTTGATCTCGATGGTGATGGCGTCGCGCATGGCGGCGATGTTCTCGAAGCCGAAGGACTCCTTGGCGAACTCGTCGGTCAGCTCGGGGACCTTGCGCTCCTTGACGGCCTTGACGGTGACCTTGACGGAGGCCTCGGGCGCACCCTCGACCTCGGGGGTCCACTTGACCTCCTTGACGTCGCCCGCGACGGCGCCGGCCAGGGCCTCGTCGAAGGCGGAGGGCAGCTGGCCGCCGCCGATGGCGAGCATGCGGCCCTCGCCGGCGAGCGCCTCGGCGTTCTCGACGTTCTCGATGTCGGCGGTCACGTAGTCGCCCTCGGCGATGGCGCGCTCGACGTCCTCGTAGGTGGCGTGGTAGCCCATGAGCATGTCGACCTGGGCGTCGATCTCGCCCTCGGTGACCTCCGCGGGCGGCATCTCGATCTCGACGGACTCGTAGGAGGAGAGCGCCGGGGCGGGGCGCAGGGTGAACTCGACGGTGTAGGTGTAGTCCTCGTGATCCTTGGCGAGCTCGATGTTCTCGTAGTTGCCGTCCTTGACCGGGACGATGTCCAGCTCGTTCAGGACAGCCGGCTCGTTGGCGCCGATGAGGTCGTTGGTCGCCTGGGCGATGGTGGCCTCGGCGCCGAGCATGTTGTCGATCACGCGACGGGGGGCCTTGCCGGGGCGGAAGCCCGGGAAGCGGTACTGCTTGGCAGCGGCGCGATAGGCCTTCTTGATGGCGGCGTCCACGTCGGCCGCGGGGATGGTGACCGTGGCGGTGAGCTTGGCGTCCTTCACGTCAGAAGCAGAGATGTTCAACGTTCCTCCTCATACGCTCGGCGTTTGATGGGGCGCCGATAACCCCCGTTGACGACAGATGGGCGCGGCGTGTGGTGCGGGCGAAAGGACTCGAACCTTCACGGGAATCCCACCAGAACCTAAATCTGGCGCGTCTACCAATTCCGCCACGCCCGCAGCATAGCCACAGTCTTGACATGATAGCAGAACGGCATCGCGGCGGGAAACTACATAAAAAGGGCGGCGGGGCACGCTGGGCGCGCCCCGCCTTGCGGGATGGAAGAGCAAAAAAGCGAGGGCGTAAAATCCGCCCTCGCACACTCCATCCCTTTTGCTTTAGGACTTCCCGCAAGGAGCCCTATGAGAAACCAGGGCCGCGTGCTCCCGTAGCGACACCCCGAAGAGAGAGTGAGCGAAAGGAGCACCCGACCCACCAGGTCGCGAAGATCCGTTACTAGCAGATGCCCTGGGTCATCATGGCGTCGGCGACCTTCAGGAAGCCCGCGATGTTGGCACCGGCCACGTAGTTACCCTCCTGGCCGTACTTCTTGGCGGTGTCGTCGCAGTTATGGAAGATGCCGCGCATGAGCTGCTCGAGCTTGCCGTCGACCTCCTCGAAGGTCCAGGACAGGTGCTCGGCGTTCTGGCTCATCTCCAGGCCGGACACAAGCACGCCGCCGGCGTTCGCGGCCTTGCCGGGCATGAAGGCGACGCCGTGCTCCTGCAGGTAGGTCGTGGCCTCCATGGTGGTCGGCATGTTCGCGCCCTCGCCCACGACCTTGCAACCGTTGGCCACGAGCGCCTGGGCATCCTCGAGCAGCAGGGTGTTCTCGCGGGCGCAGGGCAGCGCGATGTCGCAGGGCAGCTGCCACACGCCGCGGCCGTCCTCGGCGTGCCAGGTGGCACCGGGCACCTTCTCGGCGTACATGGCCAGGCTCACGCCCTCGTCATGGCCGGAGCGCTTGGCGTTGTAGACCTCCTCGAGCACCTTGTAGTCGATGCCGGACTGGTCCTCGATCCAACCCTTGGTATCGGACGCGGCGATGACGGTGCCGCCGAGCTGGGCGACCTTCTGCACGGCGTAGATGGCCACGTTGCCGGAGCCGTGCACGACGACCTTCTTGCCCTCGAAGGAGTCGCCGCGGCTCTTGAGGTACTCGTCCACGAAGTAGACCAGGCCGTAGCCGGTAGCCTCGGTACGGGCGAGGGAACCGCCGAAGGACAGGCCCTTGCCGGTGAGCACGCCGGACCACTCGTTGCGCAGGCGCTTGTACTGGCCGAACATGTAGCCGACCTCGCGGCCGCCGACGCCCAGGTCACCGGCGGGAACGTCGGTGTTGGGGCCGATGTGGCGGGAGAGCTCGGTCATGAAGCTCTGGCAGAAGGCCATGACCTCGCGGTTGGACTTGCCCTTGGGGTCGAAGTCGGA
>Cebus_capucinus_imitator_PRJNA485217_SSR024__coassemble_954_pt1 | contig 21904 bp, 18 predicted proteins | sample Cebus_capucinus_imitator_PRJNA485217_SSR024__metabat2_low_PE_009 | metagenome-assembled genome bin Cebus_capucinus_imitator_PRJNA485217_SSR024
CGTCAAGGCCACCAACGTCATGTTCGCCGCGGGCAGCCTGCCCATCGGCGGCATCTCCGCGCGCAACCAGCTCGTGGGCACCGTCGACGAGGTGAAGGTGGGCGCCGTCAACGGCCACGTGCGCCTGGCCCTCGCCAACGGCACCCACATCACCGGCTCGATCGCCAACGAGGCCATCGAGGCGCTCGGCCTGGCCAAGGGCACGCCCGCCGTGGCGATCATCAAGTCCACGGACGTCATCGTGGGCGTGGAGTAGCACACGGGAACGCGCGCCCAAGCGGTCGAGATCCCGCCGCGGCGGTTCGTCATGGGCCGGCAACCACGCAAACCGCCTCCGTGCCCCGCTGCGCGGTGCACGCCCACGGTTCATTGAGATAAAACTCACGTTTCATATTCACCGATAGTGCATTTTCGTCTCAATGAACGCAGCGCACCCCCGGGACGATTGTTGATTGAGATGAAAATGCACCCGTGCCGAGTAGGAAGTGCAGAAACGTCTCAATGAACTGCAAAGCGGGGGTGCAGGCCCGCCCGCACCCCCGCCCGTACCCCGCAGAACAGGGGCGCCACCGCGAATCCATCGCGATGGCGCCCCTTTTTCACCCTATCGGCCGGGCCCGGTCAGCGACCCTGGTCAGCGGCTCCGGCCATCGCCCGACTCCAGACATCGCACGTACCCCGCCAGCCACGCGCGGCAACGGTGCCGCTACATCAGGTGGGTCTCCTCGAGCTTCTCGATGATCCAGTTGTTGGCGCGGATCACCGGGCGCCGCAGCAGCAGGCCAAGCGCCAGCACTGGGATGAAGTACAGCGCCACGCAGCCCAGCTCGACCCAGTACTCCATGCCGAACCCGCCTGCCATGGCGGCGTGCATGGCGTTGATAAGGTGCGCCACCGGCAGGAACGGGTACACCGCCTGGAAGAACGGCGAGGTCATCTCGATCGGGAAGGTGCCGCCCGAGCCGCCCACCTGCATCACCAGCAGTACCACCGCGAGCGCCTTGCCGATATCGCCGAAGCTCACCGTGAGCGTGTAGATGAACAGCACGAACATCAGGCCGCCGACCCAGCCGGCCAGCAGGTACTGCAGCGGGTGCAGGCATTGGATCCCGAAGAACAGCAGCTCGCCGGCCATCATGAGCGTGCTCTGGCAGAGCGCCAGCACACCGAACAGGCAAAAGCGCCCCAGGTAGAGCTCGTGAAGCCGTACCGGAACCAGCTCGGCCACGAGCGAGTCGGCCACACCCGTCTTCATCATGGCGGCGAGCACGATGCCGCCCACCCACAGCGAGACCGCGGTGTAGAACGGCGCCATGGCGCTGCCGTAGTTCTCGATCTTGTACACATGGTGCGTGTCGAGCTCCACGGGCGCGGCGAGCGCGTCGGCGAGCGCCGCCGGGTCGCTGCCGATAAGTGAGCGGATGCGCGCCAGGTCGCCGGACTGCACGGCGGCATCCAGGTCGTCCTTGAGCTGCTGCAGCGCGTCGGCCGAGCTCACGAGGGCCGCGGAGGCGTCGCCCAGGTTGCCGTTGACCTTCTGCAGGTCGGCGGCGAGCGAGTCGGAGGCGCGGGAGAGCCCGTCGACCGTCTCGTTCAGGCTGGCCGAGATCCCCTCGGCCGAGCTGGCCACGCCGCCCACACTCTCGCGCAGTTTGTCGGCCTTGCCCTTGAGGGTCGTCTCGAAATCGCCCTGCACGCCGGCGATGCTCTGCTTGCCCGCGGCCAGGGCCTCCTTCACCGCGGTCAGGTCGGAGTCCACGGTGGACACGCCGGAACGCAGGTCGGAGGCGGTGGAGGAGAGCGTGCTCGCCAGGTTGCGATGCAGGTCGATGAGGCTCTGGATCTCGGACTGCACGGCCTCGGCGCCCGGCATCACCTGCTCCACGCGCTCGAGCACGGTCTGCAGCTGGTCGGCCTTCTTGGAAAGCGTGCCCGACACGTCCTCGAGCTGGCCGGCCGTGAGGTCGATCTCGTCGCGGCCCGAGGTCAGCGCCGCGTCCACCGCGCTGCCCACCTCGTCGAAGCTCGACTTGCTGTTGGAGAGCGCCTCGTTCACGGCGGAGGAGACCTCGCCCAGGCCGTCCTTCACGCTGGAAAGGCCGCTCTGCGCGTCGGCCAGCAGGTCGGCCGTGCCGCTCGAGGAGGTGTCCGAGGAGCCCAGGAGGCTGCCCGCGTTGGACACCAGGCTCGAGGTGGAGCCCAGCAGCTGCGCGTAGGTGCCCGTGTCGCGCGCGGCGCTGCGCAGCGAGGCGATGCCGGTGCCGAGCGTGGAGCTCAGGTGCGTCACGTAGTTGGACACCTCGTCGGAGTCCATGTAGTCCAGCAGGCTGGAGGTCACGGAGAGGCCCACGTTGGTGATGGTCTGGGTGAAGGTCTCGTCGATCTGCTCGCGGATGGCGTTGGCGCCCGTGTCGGTCACGCGCGGGGCGATGGCGTTGGCCTTCTGGTTCTCGTAGTAGCTGATCTGCGCATGCTCCACCTCGTTGGAGAACAGCGTCATCATGCTGGCCGAGAAGCTCTCTGGGATCACCACGGCGGCGTAGTAGTCGCCGCGCTTCACGCCCTCGATCGCGTCGTCCTTGCCGTCCACGAAGACCCAGTCCAGCTGGTCGTTGGCATGCAGGGAGCTCTCGACCGTCTCGCCGATGTTCACCTCGATGGGCACGAGGTCGCTCTTGTAGCCGGCGTCCTCGTTGGCCACGGCCACCTTGAGGTTGCCGGTGTTGCCGTAGGGGTCCCAGCTGCCGGCGATGTTGAACCACGCGTACAGGCACGGGATGATCACCAGGCCCACGGCAACGATGACGCCGATGACGCTACGGCTCACGTTGGCGATGTCGCGGCGGAAGATCTTGGGGATGTTCCTCATCGGGCGTCACCTCCCTTCGGGGTGCGGTCTTGCGGAGCGAGATGGGCGGGGTCGGAGGCCGGGGCAGCGCCGGCAGCGGACACGCCGGCCGGAGCGGTCACGGCAGCCGCGCCCGCCACCGCGTGCGCGCCCAGCGGCGGCTCCACGGCCGGGTCGGGCGGCGCCGTGCGCGCGCCGGCCCGATGCGCGTGCCCGCCGGCGGCGTGGACGCGGATCTCCTCGCGCAGCTTCTCGTCGGTCAGCGCGGAGATGCGCATCTGGGTGTTCAGGCTCGCCCGCACGTACTCCAGCGCGATCAGGAAGCCGTCGGCGAGCACGATGGCCGCGATCCACAGCACGAGCATCACGATCTTGCCGTCCACGGACAGGTCGAGCACGGAGGTCAGGACGAACAGCAGCACCGGCAGGCCGAAGACCAGCCCGAAGCCCATCTTGACCCGGCGCGGGTAGGCGGCCTCGAAGCGCCGGGCGCGCTCCACCACCGCGCAGCGGTAGTCGTCCACGTCGAGCAGGGCGCGCATGGCGTGGCGCACGGAGAAGCGCGAGCCGGGCAGGTCGTTGCTCTCGCAGATCATCACGCCGGTGGCGGCGAGCTCGCGGTCGAACAGCACGTTGAGGTTCAGCACGAGCGGGCGCAGCACCACGCCAATCACGAGCGCCACGGCCAAAAAGACGGCCAGCGTGCCGAGGTTCGCCAGGTAGGTGAGACCGTACATGCCGCCGATGGTCTCGCGCATGGCGTTGATGCCGTAGGTGAACGGCAGCAACGGGTGCAGCCACTGGTAGAACCCGGGCATCATCTCGATGGGGTACATGCCCGAGGAGCCCGGGATCTGCACGATCACCAGCACCACCGCCAGCGCCTTGCCGATATGCTTGAAGGCGATCGCCATGGCGTAGATGATGTTCACGTACACGAAGCTGATCCACACGCCCGCCAGCACGAACAGCGCGGGCTGGCCGCACTGCATGCCGATTACCAGGTCGCCCACGCACACGATCAGGGCCTGCACGACGCCCAGCAGCACCATGAGCAGCCAGCGGCCGAAGTAACCCTCGCGCGCGCTGAAGGCGCCCAGGCCCTCCGGGTCCACCTCGAGCTTGAAGATGGCGATGAGCACGAAGCCGCCCACCCACAGCGCCAGGTTGGTGTAGAACGGCGCCACGCCCGAGCCGTAGTTTGAAACCGGGTAGATGGTCTCGGTCCTGAGCTCCACCGGGCTGGACATGAAGTTGGCCACCTCGGCGCTATCCATGTCGAGCGCGTCGGCGAGCTGGCCGAGGGCCTCCGAGCCGCGCAGGGCGCTGATGTCGGTGGCCGCCGAGTCCAGCGTCCGCTGCACGCCCGCCAGGTTCTCGTTGGTCTGCCCGATGGCGCTCTTGGCCTGCGTCAGCGTGTCGGAGAGCTGGGTCAGGGTGCCGCGCGCCTGCTTGATCACGGGGGTGAGCGAGGAGAGCGCGCCCGAGAGGTCGCCGGCCACGTTGGAGAAGGAATCCAGGCTCTCGCCCAGCTTGGGCAGCGCCGAACCGTTGATGGCGTCCGAGGCCGCCGACACGTTCTCGATGCCCGTCTGCACCGCGGAGTCGATGGACGAGGACGCGCCGGTGAGCTTGGCGGAAAGGTCCGTGATGCTCGCCGCCTGGTCGTTCAGGCCGCCGGCCACGCCGGAGAGGTTGCCCTGCATCTCGGAGAGGATGGCCTGCACGCCGTAGCTGTCGGTGGGGTCGATCCGCTTGAGGGCGGCCACCACCACGCCGATGTCGCTCGCGGCGCCGTCGATGCTGTTGGCGGTGTGGCCCACGGCCACCTGGGCCTGCGCCACCACGCCGCAGATCTTGCCCACGGCCGCCGAGCCGTGCGCAGAGGCCTGGCCCAGCGCCACGTTGCCCTGGGCGATGGCCGAGGAGAGCGACTGGGAGAAGTCCCGCGCCGTGGCGCGCGTGGAGGTAAGCAGATCGCTGCCGTCGGCCAGCGCGGTCTCGAGCGCGGGCATGGAGTCCGCGAGCTGGGCCAGGGTCTTGTCGGCGGAGGCGATCGCCTCGTTGGTGGTGTCCACCGTGCCCTGCATGCCGGAAAGCGTATCGCGCAGGCCGCCCAGGGCGTCGTTTGCCTGACCGATGTTCTTGAGCAGGCTGGACTCGGCCGTGTCGACCTTGGAGGTCACGTCATAGCCCATGTCCTTGAGCATGCCCACCAGGGTCTCGGTGGCCGTGCCCACGAAGGTCTCGTTGATCTGCTCCTGTATGGTCGAGGCACCCTTGTCCGTGACCTTGGGCGCGATGGCGTTCTTCTTCTCGTTGACGTAGTAGTCGAGCTTGGGCGCCGTGAACTCGCCCGTGAGCATGCTCGTGAGGTTCTCGCTGAAGTCCTTGGGGATGATCACCGCCGCGTAGTAGTCGCCGCGCTCCACGCCCTGCTTGGCCTCGCTCGCCGAGACGAAGGTCCAGCCCAGCTGGTCGTTGTCGTGCAGCTGGTCCACCACCTGCTCACCCGCGTTGAGCTCGCCCACGTACTCGTTGGAGGTGCCGGCGTCCTCGTTTGCCACGGCCACCTTGACGTTCGCCGTGTTGCCGTACGGGTCCCAGTTGGCGGCGATGTTGTACCACGCGTAGAGCGAGGGGATGGCACATACGCCGATGGTGATGACGAGCGCCACCGGGTTGCGCAGCAAGCGCTTGATGTCGCGCTTGAAGATCTGGAAGGCCTTGTTCACGAATCCCGTCCAATCCTTGGTCAATGTGCCTATAGATACATACATGTAGTACGAGCTTCCTTGCGTGCCGGTCAAGGCAGACATTGATATATGAACATATAGTCACATATCTAAGCTATACCTCATGTGTGGATAATCTAACGCCTGTCTCTTATCGTTGCAAGCGCCATGGAAAAGGGGCGGGCCCGCTCCCGCAGATTCACCAGAATCTACAGAAACGCGCCCGCCCCCACAGTCGATCGGTCGACCTGGCTGCCCGGGAATCCGCGGGCTACATCAGCTCGCAGATGCTCTGGGCGAAGGCCACCGGGTCCTCCGGCAGGATGCCCTCGCACATGAGGGCCTGGTCGTACAGCAGGCCGGCGTAGAGCTTGAGCTTGGCCTCGTCGCCCGCCTCGTGCGCGGCCACGAGCTTGCCGAACACCTCGTGCTTGGCGTTGAGCTCCAGCACGCGCTGGCTCTTAGGGCTACCCTCGGCGCCGCCCTCCGGGCCGCGCGCCATCACGCGCTCCATCTCCAGCGACACCGGGCCCTCGGTGGTGATGCAGGCCGGGGCGTCCTCCAGGCGGGCGGACACGGCCACCTGGGTCACCTTGTCGCCCAGAACCTCCTTCATGGCCGCGAAGAGCGCCTCGTGCTCCTTGGAGGCCTCCTCGGCCTCCTTCTTCTCGTCCTCGGTGGCAAGGTCAAGGTCGCCTGACGCCACGTTCTTCAGCTCCAGGGAACGGTCCTCGAGCTCGGGCTCGGCGCCGTCGGCCACCGCCTTGGCCGCGGCCTCGCGGGCGGCCTCGTCCTCGTAGACCTTCGGCAGGTTCTTGGCGTTGTAGGCGCGCATGGCCTGGAAGGCGAACTCGTCCACGTCGGCGGTGCACAGCAGCACGTCGTAGCCGCGGGCCAGCACGCCGCGCACCACGGGCATCTTGGCCAGGCGCTCGCGGTCCTCGCCCGCGGCGTAGTACACGGCCTTCTGGCCCGCAGGGCAGGCGGCGGCGTACTCGGCCAGCGTCACCATCTTGTTCTCGCGCGCGCTCCAGAACAGCAGCAGGTCGGCGAGCTCGTCGGCCTTCATGCCGTAGCTGGAGTAGATGCCGAACTTAAGGCCGCGGCCGAAGTTCTCGAAGAACGTCTCGTAGGCCTCGCGGTCGTTATCGCGCATGGCGGCAAGCTCGCTGGCGACCTTCTTCTCCACGCGCCGCGCGATAGCCTTGAGCTGGCGGTTCTGCTGAAGGGTCTCACGCGAGATGTTGAGTGTCACGTCGGCGGAGTCCACGATGCCGCGCACGAAGTTGAAGTAATCGGGCAAGAGGTCCGCGCACTTCTCCATGATCATGACGTTGGAGCTGTAGAGCGCCAGGCCCTTCTCGTAGTCCTTGCTGTACAGGTCGAACGGCGCCTTGCCCGGGATGAACAGCAGCGCGTCGTACTCCAGCGAGCCCTCGGCGTGGAAGGACACGGTGCGCGCCGGGTCCTCCCAGTCGTGGAAGGTGGACTTGTAGAACTCGGCGTACTCCTCGGGGGTCACGTCGGCGCTGCGCTTTTTCCAGATGGGCGTCATGGAGTTCAGGGTCTCGAGCTCGGTGTAGTCCTCGTACTCGGGAGTGTAGTCCTCGCCGGCGTCGGCGGGCTTGGGCTTTTGGCGGCTCTTGGTGACCATCATCTGGATGGGGTAGCGCACGTAGTTGCTGTAACGACGGACCAGGTCCTTCAGACCCCACTCGGACAGGTAGGTGTCGAAGCTCTCGCCCGGCTCGCCGTCCTCGCCGGCCACGTTCTCGCGGATGGTGAGGACCACGTCGGTGCCGTGGCTCGCGCGCTCGGCGTCCCCGATGGTGTAGCCCTCCAGGCCGTCGGACTCCCACACGTGCGCGGTGTCCTCACCGAAGGCGCGGGAGATGACCTTGACACGGTTGGCCACCATGAAGGCGGAGTAGAAGCCCACACCGAACTGCCCGATGATGTCCACGTCGCCGCCCTGGTGCTCGGCGTTGGCACGCTTGAACTCCTGGCTGCCGGAATGCGCGATGGTGCCCAGGTTCTCCTCAAGCTCGGCGGCGGTCATGCCGATGCCGTTGTCGGAGATGGTGAGGGTCCGGGCATCCTTGTCGAAGGAGATGTTGATGGCCAGGTCGCCGTCCTCCAGCTTGATACCGGGGTCGGAGAGGCTCTTGAAGTTGAGCTTGTCCACCGCGTCCGACGCGTTGGAGATGAGCTCGCGCAGGAAGATCTCCTTGTTGGTGTAGATGGAGTTGATCATGAGGTCGAGCAGCTTTTGGCTCTCGGTCTTGAACTTGCGCATGGCGCGCTCCTTTCGGGTTCCGGACATTCCGTCGTTTTTGACGAGAGATATAGTACCCGCTTGCGCGCGCAGATAACCTGAGTCCACAAGACTTAGATTTTTAGGGAGGCAGGAGTGGCCGCCCGGGATGGCGGGCAGGGCGGCGGCACCCTCGCCCGCGTCTTCACCCGGCCCTACAGCGCCCGGCGCGCCTCGATCGCGCGACCCAGCGTCAACTCGTCGGCGTACTCCAGGTCGCCGCCCACGGGAAGGCCGCTCGCCAGGCGCGTCACCGTCACGCCGAGCGGCTTGATGGTGCGCGCGAGGTAGCTCGCCGTGGTCTCGCCCTCGATATTGGGGTTGGTGGCGATGATCACCTCGTGGATGTCCTCGATGCCCAGGCGCGCCAGCAACTCGCGGATGCGCAGCTGGTCGGGACCGATCTTGTCCATGGGCGAGATGACGCCGCCCAGCACGTGGTACAGGCCGTGGTAGCTGCCCGTGCGCTCGATGGCCGTCACGTCGCGCGGCTCGCCCACCACGCAGATGCGGGTGGTGTCGCGCGTAAAGTCCTGGCAGATGGAGCACTCGTCGGCCGTGGCATAGTTGAAGCAACGGCTGCAGAAATGAACCTCGTTCTTCACGCGGAGGATGGCGTCGGCCAGGCGGCGGGCCTCCTCGGCGTCGGATTCAAGCAGGTGGTACGCGATGCGCTGGGCCGACTTGGGGCCGATGCCCGGCAAGCGGCCCAGCTCATCGAGCAGGATCTGCAGGCTTTGGCTGGCAGACATGCGCGGCCGCTAGAACGGCATGCCCGGGATGTTGAGACCGCCGGTGATGGCGCCCATCTTCTTGTTGGCGAGCTCGCCCACGCTGCGGACGGCCTCGTTCACCGCGGCGACGACCATATCCTGGAGCATGTCGGCGTCCTCGGGGTCCATAGCGGCCGGGTCGATCTTGATGGACTCGAGCATCATGGAGCCGTTCATGGTGACCTTCACCATGCCGCCGCCGGCGGAAGCCTCCACCGTCTGGCTGGCGAGCTCGGTCTCCATCTTGGCCATCTGCTCCTGCATCTTGCGGGCCTGCTGCATCATCTGGTTCATGTTCATGCCCATGGGGGCCTCCTTGGTTCCTGGGATCGGCACCGAAACCGGGCCTTGCGGTCGACCGCCCGGTCGGAAAACGTCCTAGGCATGGTACCACGGGGCGCAGGAGCCCGATGTGCTTAGCAGAGTGCAGACAGATGGAGATGGCCCCGAGCTGGCCATTGCGCGCCAACAGGTTGTTGACATCCATGGCCTGCTAAACGAAAAGGGGCGCTCCATGTCGGAGCGCCCTTGGGTACACGAGGCTCACGGCGCGTCCCCGCGCGGCCGTCGCCGTGCGGAGGGCTCACGCGAAGCTAAAGCCCCATCTGGTCGGCGGCGTAGTTTGCCTGCTCGCTCGTGAACCGCTCGTAAGAAACAAGCTCCTCAATGAGTCCGGAGCGAGAATAGCCCTGGTAGCGCATCTTGTCCTCGGCGCAGAGCCTTGCCTGCTCGTTCCAATCGGCGCCACAGTGGTCTGCCGCGAAGGCGGCCTCGTCTTCGGTGAAGCCCTCGTATTCATAGAGCTGCCGCATGAGCCCCTTATATGAGGGATGGTCAGAGCGAATCTTCTGCATGGCCTGCCTACAGGCATTGGCAAGCTGCGCGGAGACCTCAACCATATACTCCCGAGTCTCGAGCGTCTTGCCGCAAGCGGTGCACAGGCGAGACTCGGTGCCGGGCTTGACCTCGCCATAGGTACTGAGGGTAACGTCTTGGGTCAGCTGCCAATCGCCCGGGGCGTGCTCGACCATGGGAACGCTCTCGGAAACCGTCACCCCGCACCTGGTGCAGACGCCGCTACGCCGCCCCTCCTCGGTGCAGCTTGGCTCTTTCTCGGATGTCCAAGCACTGACGTCGTGTCCGAGCACCTTGCCTTGCGTCTCGCCGCAGCGTCTGCACGTCTTGGGAGTCGTGCAGCTCGCAGCCTCCCAATCGTGACCAAGGGCCTCGCCTTGGGCTTTTCCGCATATGGCGCATATCGCGGGCTCCGTGCAGGTGGCAGGCGACCAATCGTGGTAGAGCGCATAGTAGCCCCCGGCACCAAGGCCCGCCAGCACCACAATGCCAAGCAGTGCCCAGAGCAGCCTTCTCGGCCCCTTGCCGCCCTTCGTCGCCTTGGGCGAATCCGGCTCGGACGCCGGGGGCTCGTCGTCGGGCACCCCGGCCGCATTGCCTCGCGCCCCGGCCGAGCGCGAGGTGCCGGGGCCCTCCCCAACCTCAACGGAAGGCTCCACATCCGACGCATTCACACCCTCATCGCACGAACGTCCCTCTTCCGATGGCTCATTGCGCCCCACGGTACCAACCTCTCCTCAACTGCGTCTACAAGGCAAGCGTAACGTCATCAAGCCGCGGGGATGTCCAAGGTCACATCCTCAAACGTGACGGTGTAGTCGTCGCTCATGATATCGGGAATGATGATCTGGAAGGCTTGCCCGGCGTCCATCTTGGGGAAGACCGCCACGCCAGAGGTCGAGGCGCCCGCAACAAGGTCATAGCCCAACTCGGGATAGCTGCCAGGGTCGCTGTACCTGCCCATGGAGGAGTTGTCCTGACTCACCTGCTGGCCGCCAGCCAGCAGGCAGATTCCGTAGGCGCCAAATTGGAGGCCCTCAGGCGTCGCGTTGTTCACCGTCAGGTACACCCGCGTCTCGCTGGCGGCATACTCCACCTTGTCACAGCTGAACACAACGTCGTTCTGCGTAACGGAAACGGCCGGCTCGATTACGGTGGTGGCAGGGGCAACCGTATCGATATAGCTTGACTTTGTAATCTCGGCGTTCGTGATGAGGGGCACGGTGACCTCGGTGCCGAAAGAATTCTCCCCGGTAAAAGTGCCGTCGATCTTGCCGTCAACGAAGATGAACTCGTCACCGGCAAACGCCTCGCTCGTCGTGTCACTCCTTACAATATACGTCCTGTCGAGGGTCACGATGTCGTAATACGCCTGCAGGGCGGTCGTGTCACCGTCTTTGCTAGAGGCGCCAAGCACCTTTCCGGGAAGCTTCACCCACTTGCCCTTGTAACCATCGGGCTTGGCAAACATGGCATCAATCTCGGCCTCGTCAATGTAGACGCGCTCCGCGGGGTCTTGGGAATCACAACCTGATAGAACCGCCGAAGACGCAAGGCCAATGGCACCAAGCAAAAACTGTCTGCGGTCAAGCGCAATACCCATCACGAGCTCCTCTCCACAATGAGACGTAGAACGGCTAGCCCCAGCCCCAAACCCAAGCGCCGGCAGACAGGCGCCACGAGGGCTTGGCCCTGCGCCGCTCGGCAGAGGAGAAACAGGCATACGCCTAGAACCACGGCCTCTTTACGTTGAAGACATTCTGAAAGCTTGCCGGGCTCGTTTCCTCAGTTGCCAGCTGAGAAAACCGCGCCCGATACCACGCGCCCAGCCTCTCCTCGGCGGTCGCGACGTCGGGCGACTTGAACGCGTTGCGGAAGCGCTCCCTGATGTTGTGGGCTCGCCAGGGCCCGCCGTCCTCGGGCGCTATCTCCCCGAGCGTCCCTGCCTGCCCCTCGGTGAGGTCCTCGGGGTTCTTGGGCAGGGCGCACATGCCGCCTTTGACGGCGTCGGCGCGCTCCCCGGCCGCGAGCCCGGGGCGCCCCTCACCCTTTCCGGGGCGGGCGGAGAGCACGATGTCGCCGCCCTCGATCCGGATTCCGGTGATCGCGGTCAGCGCAAGGCCGAGCAGCAGGTATGGAACGCCCTTCACGGGGCTCCTTTCGCAGGTTCCTTTGTCGGCGCAAAAGCCTTAGCCGAAAGGGCCCCTTCCATCTGCTACTTCATCTCAAACGCACCCACACGGACCCACGAAGAGCCACAATACGGTTGGAGTTCTCATCCCAGGGGGTACTTGCGGCACGCTTTCACCAGCAGCTTGTAATGCCTCGGGGTATGCGCATCGCTGGCTATGTAGTCGTAGAGCCCGGCGTCGAGCAGGCGGCGCGCCGGCTTCTTTTCCCGGCCAAAACGGCCGCCGGACACGAAGTCGGCCGAGGCCTGCAGCCTGCAACCCATGCGCACCAGGCGCTCGGCCAGCTCGATATCCTCCTGGATGGCACGGTAGCGCTCCGGATGCGCGACGATCACCTCGTAGCCGCGGCCCTGCAGCGCAAAGATCGTCCGCTCGTACTCGGAGAACTCGACCCGCCCCGCTCGGGTGGACAGCTCGAGCAGAAACTCGGCCGAACCGTCGAAGTGCAGCCGCTCGGCCCAATCGAGCCCCAGCTCCATGAGCTTGCGATGGTTGACCTCGAAGCCCATCTGCAGCGGAAAGCCGCCCGCGTGCGCGCGAAGCAGCTCGAAGGCCCCCCACATGGCGTCGAAGTCGAAGTACGGGTCGCGGCAATGCGGCGTGCAGACGATGCTCGTCACGCCCGCCGCGCGCGCGGCATCCAGCATAGCCAGGCTCTCGGCCAGGTCGGCCGCGCCGTCGTCAACGCCCGGCAGGATATGGCAGTGGATGTCGCGCATATCGCCTTGCCCGCCCTACTTCTTGGCGAAGCGCGTCCCCGCCTGGCGCTCGGCGGCGGCCCCGCCCACGGCGCCCTCGCCGGTGGCGATCGCCGGGGCGTCATCGGAGGTGCGCACGCGCTCCCCGCGGGTGTTGTAGTAGGCGTAGTAGTACTCGCTGCTATCGGACTCGCAGCAGTTCATGACGGTGCCGAGCACGTTGACCTCGGCCTTGCGGAGCTGCTCCACGGCGGCCACGACCTCGCTGCGCTTGGTGAAGTTCTCGCGGATCACGAAGACCGCGCCGTCGGCCAGGTGCCCCACCTCGGCGGCGTCGATGAACGCGCCCACCGGCGGGGTGTCGAACACCACGTAGCGGTACTCGGCCCGCAGCTGCTCCATGAGCTTGGCGAAGCGGCGCGACGCGATGATGTCGGCCGGGTTGGGGATATGTGGCTCGGAGTCCAGGAAGTACAGGTTGGGCTGGCTCGTCTCCACCACGGCCTGGTCCAGGGTGAGGTCCTCGGACAGCACCGCGTACAGACCGCCGCGGGGGTGCGCGTTGAGCATGCCAGCCAGCGAGCGGCGTCGCATGTCCGTATCGACCAGCAGCACGCTCGCGCCGCTGGTGGCGATGGCCTGCGCCAGGTTGAGCGCCACGGTCGACTTGCCCTCGTTGGGCTTGGAGCTCGTGACGGCGATGGTGCGGATGGGGTTGTCCACGCTGGCGAAGCGGATGTTGGCCAGCAGGGTCTTGGCGGCGTTCTGGACGGCGAGGCGATCCGAGGTGCGCTTCTTCTTGGCCATGGGTTACTTCCCGCCCTTCGTCTTGTTGTAGGGGATGCGGCCGATCACCGGCAGGCCGAGCAGCTCCTCGGCATCCTCGGCGCCGCGCACGCGCGTGTTCACCATGTCCATGACCACCACGGCGGCGACGGCCATGAACAGGCCGCCCAAGAAGGCGACGGCCGTGTAGAGCATGCGGTTGGGGCCGCTCGGCGCGGTGGGCACCTCGGCCTCGTCGATGACGTTGATGCTCTCCGCCATCTGGACCTCCTGGGCCACCTCGGACACCTGCTTGGCGATGGCGTTGGCCACGCGCGCGGTGCCCTGCGGGTCCTTGCCGGTCACGGTGAGGGTGATCACGCGGGAGGTGGTCTCGCTGGAGACGCTCGTCTTGTAGCCGGCCAGGCTCTTGAGGGAGAGCTGCTCGGCCGCGCCGCTCATCACAGCGTCGCTGCTGAGCAGGGTCGCCACGTCGTTGGCGAGCATCTGGGAGGCGGAGAGGTCAGAGTAGTTGCTGCTCGCGGTGCTCGCATCGCTCTTGGCCAGGATGTACATGCTGGTCTCGGTGGAGTAGGTGTTCTTCATGAAGGCGAAGCTCGCCACGCCCATGGCCAGGGCGCACACGACCGGCAGCGTCACCACCAGCTTCAGGTGCTTCTTCAGCAGTTGGAACAACTCAAGCAGCGTCATGGATGCCCTTTCGCAGATTGGAGCCGATGCGGCTGGGATGAATCCCAATACACAGTTGCGTTTATGATAGAGCATTCGGCACGGGCACCGCCGGTCGGGAGCGTCTACAGAAAACCACCAGCTACACCCTGCACCGCGCGCTTCCTACTCCTCTACCGGTACGTAGTAGACGTCCACCACGGCCTGCCTGACCGAGTCCTCGTTGAGGTAGACCTCGGCGAAGGTGCCGTCGGTGGTGAGCTCGCCCTGAAGCGACGTGGTGCCGATGCCACGTATGCCGTTGGCGGCCACCACGCTCGCCAGGTAGGAGAACTCGTCGAAGCCCAGGTTGGTGACCGAATAGCTCAACGCGGTGTTGTACAGGCTCACGAAGGAACTGATGTCGCCCGCCTTGACGTTGGAGAGCAGCTGCTCGGCGAAGGCCTGGATGTACTGCTGCTGGCGCGCCATGCGGTCGAGCGAGGAGCTGAGCACGCTCGTGTCGCGGTAGTGCAGGTAGTCGAAGGCGGCCTTGCCCCACAGCGTGGTCTGCTGCCCCTCGTAGATCCCCGCAGAGGGCACGCTCGCGAGCGGGGTCAGCGTCACGCCGCCCACGGAGTCGTTGATGTCGGCGATGCCCGTCATGTCGATGGCGAAGTAGTAGCTGATGGGCTGGTTGAGCAGCACGCGCGACACGGCGTCGACCGTGCGCTGGGCCGAAAGGGGACCGCCGTCGCCGTAGCCGAAGGCCAGGCAGAGCTGGGCGGTGGTCTGGCCCAGGAAGGTGTCGCCGTCGTACTGGTCGATGGCGACCATGCTGTCGCGCGGGATGGAGATGACCTTCATGGCGCCCGTCTCGGTGTCGAGCGCCAGCACCATCACGGCGTCCGCCTGGCCGACCAGCCCGCGGGCGCGCGAGCTGTCCGTGGAGTCGAAGCCCAGCACCGCGATGGAGACGATGTTCTCGTTGCGGCGGTACTCGCGGCCGTTGTAGGTGATGGTCTCCACGTCCTTCTCCACCTTGGAGGCCGAGGCGCGCAGGTTCTCCTCGCCCTGCTTGATGGAGTTGGTGACCCACAGCAGCGCGCCGCCGGCGGCCACGCCCAGCAGCAGCACGACGATGGCGAGGGCCTTGAGCGCCGTGCGGGCGCGCGAGCGGCGGGGCTTGCGGTGCCGTCGCACACGGGTGAGGCCGTCCTCGCCCACGGGAAGGTCGGGCAGCGGCGCCGGGTCGTCGGCGACGGCATCCGCTTCGGAGGCGTCTCCCCCGTCGGAAGGTCCGTCCGGGATCACCTCGTCGGCAGCAGCAGCGCCCGCGACCGCCTCGTCGGCGCGCCCGGGCCCGTCCGCGGCCGCGCCCGGCACGCTCGCGCCCGAGGGCACCTCCGCCTCCGGCCCCTCGTCCGAAAAGTGCCTACCACGTAAGCTGGTCATTCACGAGCACCCCCGTCACGATATAGCGGTTGGGACCATGGTACTGGTCGAGCATACACGTGCTCATCTGCACGATCTTGTCCTTGGAAGCGTCGAGCGTCGCCCCCTCGCGCACCCAGGCGCGCAGCGAGGTGGGATGCAGCACGGAGTCGTAGTACTCCTGCAGCACCGCCTGATCGGAGAAGTTGAACGAGTTCAGGATATGCCGGTCGTCGTACTCGTAGGCGGCGATGATCCGGTAGGTCAGCAGATGCCCCGGCGTGGCGATGGTCATCTCCTCATGCCCCTTGAAGAACTCCTCGTCCTCGAACTGGTGCAGGTTGTAGAAGAGCACACCGTCGGAATCCATGTCCACGTCGTGGCCGTAGATCACGGTCACCGGGTCCGAGAAGTCCGTGCTGTTGGCGAGCTGGGTGAACAGCGCACCGTACAGGGACTCGTTTCCGTAGCGGTCGTGCGTGAGGTAGTAGGTGTCGTCCGTGGCGCTCTGCAGCACGGGGGCGTTGATGTCCGTGCCCGGGATCGTGAGCCAGGCGAAGATGTCGGCGTTCTTCTCCTTGAGCTCCCCGAAGTCCACCGGGTTGTCCACGCGCCCCTCGGGATCGGACTCGCTCGTGGTGGCCACCGGGTCGGTGCTGCCGTAGCCGCGCTCGCGCTCGGCGTCCAGGTGCATGCGCACCAGGTAGGTGATGCCCGCGCCCGCCGCGACGAGGCACGCCACGAGCCCCAGCATTGCAGCCAAGCGCATGGCGCGCGTCCGCGTTCCGGCGCGCTCGCCCTCGCGCTCCCCTCTATGGTCCATATCCGCTCCTTGCTACGTTTTACCTGCGGTTCATGTGAGCTTACGCGATTGCGCGGCACCGGCAAGCTCCAGCGCCCGCGCCCACGGGACCCCCATACCGAAAAGGAGGGGACGGCGCGTGCCATCCCCTCCCTCGTTCGCGGTATCGCGTGTCCGGGCGCGCGGCCCGTAAGGCGCCGGCCCTACTCGGCGTGGGCGCGGGAGCGCACCACGTACACGGCGCAACCGGCGGCGGCCACCAGGGCCACGCCCGTGGCGACCATCACGGCATGGCCGGAGACGCCCGTCTGCGGGGACTTGCTGGAAGTGTCCACGGCGGTGCCCTCGGTACCCGCGCCCTCGGCGGCGCCCGCCTTGATGGTGGTCTTGTCGATCACCACGGTGAAGACGGACAGGCGGTCCACGGTGATGGTGACGGTGCCGTCGGAGGCGACCTTGACGTCCTTGACCTCGTTGGAGCCGTCATCGTGCTGGATGTAGACCGTGGCGGAGGCACCGGCGTACTGCTTGCCCACGGAGAAGGTGAGCGTCAGGTTGGAGGTGTCCACGTCGCCCTCGGCCCACACGCGGAAGGACACGACGGCGATGTCGTCGGTCTCCAGCACGGTGTTGCTGGCGGCGCTGGCGGACTCGGCCACGTACAGGGCGCCGTTACCGGAGGTCTTGCCACCGGAGATCACGAGGCTCATGCCGTTGCTGGCGGTGCCGGTGGTGGGGGCGATGTTGGCGGGGCTGTTGGCGGCCAGGGCCACGCTCGGGACGGCCAGCGCCAGGGCGAGGGCGCCCACGATGGCGAGGAGCTGCTTCTTCATGTCATCCTCCTATAAGGATTGCTAAAAGGCGTGTATATATTTAAAACAGTATAGCCTGATTTTCTCAGATGCCCGCCACGATTCTCGAATATGGGCCTATACCGCCGGCTTCTCCGCATCCTCGCCGCCCGTGACGAGCGGGGCGCTCGAAGCTCTCGCGCCCGCCGGAAACGTCACCGTGACGACGGTGCCGCGGCCCAGCTCGCTCTCCAGGTCGATCCGCGCACCATGGAAGAGCGCCGCGTGCTTGGCGATCGCCAGACCCAGCCCCGTGCCGCCGCGCGCCTTGGACCGGCTCTTGTCAACCCGGTAGAACCGCTCGAAGATCTTCTCCCGCTCCTGCTCCGCGATTCCGATACCCGTGTCCGCCACGCGCACGAAGGCGCAACCGTCCGCGTCGACGCCGCAGCCCATGCGCACCGTTCCGCCCGGCTTGTTGTAGCGCACGGCGTTGCTCGCCAGGTTGTGCACCAGCTCGTCGAGCAGGCGCGGCACGCCCACCACGCTCGCGGGCGCCGCCTGCGCCGTCACCGTGACCTCGTTCTTGCGCGCGGCCACCTCCAGGCGCTGGGCCTCCGCCTCGATCAGGAGCCCCAGGTCCACCTCCTCCTGCGCGCCCAGCACGTCCTCGGCCGTGCGCGAGGCCTCGCCCGCGTGCTCGGCCTCGTCCAGGTTGGAGAGGGTGAGGATGTCGTTCACCAACGCGGTCAGGCGCCCCGCCTCCTTGTGGATGCGCCCGGCGAAGTCCCGACGGTCCTCCTCGCTCTCGACCATGCCCTCGGCGATGAGCTCGGCGTAGCCCGAGATGGTGGTGAGCGGCGTCTTGAGCTCGTGGGTCACGTTGGCGGTGAACTCGCGGCGCATGCGGTCGTTGTCGGAGAGCACGCGCATCTGGCGCTTGAGCTCCTGCCGCTGTTTCTCGATGCGGTCGAGCATGGGGACCATCTCGGCGTAGGCGTTGTCCACGCTGCGGCGCGGGTGGTCCAGGTCAACCAGGGTGAGCGGCGCGATGATGGCCCGGGCCTCGCGGCGCGCCACGACCCAGGCCACGAGCGCGAGTACCGCGGAGAAGGCCGCTACCGGGCCGATCAGCGTAGCGAAGATGGCGAGCACGCCGTCCTGTTCCTGAGAGAGGCGCACCACGGAGCCGTCGTCCAGGCGCACGGCCTCGTAGAGCATGGCCTCGCCCAGCGTGGAGCTCGAGCGCTCCGAGGAGCCCTCGCCCTGCTCACGGGCCTGGGCGACCTCGGGGCGGCCGGCGTGGTTGGGCAGGGCCGCGGCGTCCTCCACGTTGTCGTAGGCCACGGTGCCGTCGGCGAGCACCACCGTGACGCGCGTGCCGTCCAGCCGCAGGCGGCGCAGGAGGGCGTCGTCGTCATCCGCGTCGTTCAGCGCGGCGGCCACCACGCGGGCCTCGTCCTTGAGCTCGACGCGCGCGGTGTCGGCCATGCGCGAGCGTAGGTAGATGGTGCCAGCCACGGAGAAGAACGCGATGCCCGCGAGCGCCACGCCGAAGATGGTGCGGAACACGCGGCTCGAGAGCGACCGGCGGACCTTCATGGGGGCCACGCTAGGCCTCCCGCGCGGAAGCGGGGTCGCTCGTAGCCGCGGCGCCGGGGGCCTGCGCGGCCTCCGGCTCGGCCAGGCGGTAGCCCACGCCGCGCACCGTCTCGATCAGGCGCGAGCGCTCGCCCAGCTTCTGGCGCAGCGTCTGCACGTGCACGTCCACCGTGCGCGAGCCGCCGTCGAAGTCCCAGCCCCAGACGCTGCGCAGCAGCGCCTCGCGCGAGAACACCACGCCCGGACGGCGCATCAGGTACTCCAGCAGGTCGAACTCGCGCAGGGTGAGCTTGAGCTCGGCGCCGTCCGCCACCACGCGGCGGTGGCTCGGCGAGAGCTTGAGTCCGCCCACCTCCAGCGACTCGTCGCCCTTCTTGGCCGCGGCGTTCATGGTGCCGCGGCGCAGCAGGGCGCGGCAGCGGCTCGTGAACTCCATGAGGCTGAAGGGCTTGGTGAGGTAGTCGTCCGCGCCGCCGTCCAGCGCCACCACCTTGTCCAGCTCGGCATCCTTGGCGGTGAGCATCATGATGGGCACGGTGGCCGTCTCCTCGTCGGCGCGCAGGCGGGCGAGGATCTCGAGGCCGTCCGTATCGGGGAGCATGATGTCGAGCAGCACGGCGTCGGGCACGCGGCGGGCCACGGCGGCCTTGAACTCGCTGTCGCAGCTGAAGCCCTCGGCGTCGATACCCTGCTGGCGCAGCGCGTACAGCGCGAGCTTGCGGATGTTTTCGTCGTCCTCCACGTAGTAGATCATGCGGGCCCTCCTCGACGCGGCTTTGCTGGGGCCATCATACATGGTTTGTGTAAGCCGTCGGTAAGGGAGGGTGGAGGGCCGGGGCGGCGCGCGTGCCGGCGCGGACGCTACGCCGCGGGCAGGTCGATGGTGAACACCGTGTGCTCCGGCGTGGACTCGCAGGCGATCGTGCCGCCGTGCGCGGACACGATCTCGCGCGCGATGGCCAGGCCCAGGCCGGCCCCGCCGCGGTTGGTGGCGCGCGCCGCGTCCAAGCGGTAGAACTTCTCGAAGATGAGCTTGAGCTTGGGCGCGGGGATGGGGTCTCCTTGGTTCTCGAAGCGCACGCGCACCGATCCGTCCTCGCGCCGCGCCGCCCCCACCAAGATCTCCGACCCCTCGTAGCTGTAGGCGATGGCGTTCTTCATCACGTTGTTGAACACGCGCGCCATCTTGTCGCCGTCCACCAGCAGCGTGAGGCCCGGCTGCGCATCGATCCGCGCGGTCTTGCCCTGCGCGGTGAGCGTGGGGTAGAACTCGTCGGCCACCTGGGCCAGCAGCAGGGACAGGTCGATGTAGCTGCGCGTGAGCACGATATCGTGGAAGTCGAAGCGCGTGATGTCGAAGAACTCCTCGATGAGCGTGTCCAGGCGGTGCGCCTTCTCCAGCGCGATGCCCGTGAAGCGGGCGCGCTGCTCGGCGGGCAGGTCGGGCGCCTCCTCCAGCAGGGAGAGGTAGCCCACCACGCTCGCGAGCGGGGTCTTGAGGTCGTGCGCGAGGTAGGTGACCAGGTCGTCCTTGCGGCGGGCCTCGTCGCGCAGGGCCTGGGTGATGGAGCGCTCGCGCTCGCGCACGCGGTTGAGAGCGCTCTCCACCTCGAGGTAGTCGCCGTCCAGGCCGCCCCACTCGTCCGGGCGCTCCACCAGGCGGTCCACCACGTGCGCGGCGATGGCGGCGTCGGCCTCCTCGCGGCCGTGGTCGTACCCCACGTAGTACATGGCGCGGCCGGCGAAGAACGCCCCGCACACGGCGATGGCGAGCAAAAAGCCGCAGAACATGAAGAGGTAGTCCACCGTGATGGGCAGGCGGCCGAGCGAGCCCACGAGCAAGCCGCCCGCCACCAGCACGCACAACCAGGCGGTGCCGCCGATGGAGATGCAGCGCCGCACGGTGACGAAACGGTCGAGCAGCATGTAGAGCAGCAGGTAGCAGGCGAGCAGGACGATGAGGTTGCCCAGCCCCACCACGGCGACGAGCAGCGCGCCGAGCACCACCGCGGCCACGACCTTGCTGTCGATCACGGCGCGCAGGTGGCCGGCGAGGGACTCGATGTCGGATGGGAGGGCGGAGGCGGGGGCGGCGGACGACGTGCGGCGGGGTTCGGCCTCGGGCACCGCCGCGGCGGGGCGCGGCGACTCGGCGGGCGCGTCACCCGGGGCCGCGGGGCGGGACGCCGCCTCGCGGCCCGCGGCACCCGCCACGGTCGGGCGTGCCGCGGGGCGGGCCGCAGCCTCCCCCGTCAGGGGGTTCACCGGCGTCTTGTCGGAACCGGCCAGGTAATCGGCGATCTTCATGCGGGACCTCTCACGTCGTGTCGTATGGGCCAAGTATAGGAACGACCGTGGCGGCGCGAAACGGAAGAGTTGCTTAATGCTCGCGTCCCTACCCCTCGATGGTGTAGCCTACGCCCCAGATGTTCTTGATGAAGCGGGGGTTCTGGGCGTCGTCGCCCACCTTCTCGCGCAGATGGCGGATGTGCACCATCACGGTGTTGTTGGAGCCCTGCATGAACTCCTCGTCCCACACGGCACAGAACAGCTCCTCCACCGGCACCACCTTGCCGCGATGCTCGGCCAGGTACAGCAAGATCGCGTACTCCAGCGGGGTGAGGCGCACCGGCCGCTCGTCCACCGTGACGCTGCGAGCGTCGCGGTTGATGACGAGCCCGTTGAAGCTGATGATGGCCGCGTCGGCCTCGGCCTGCCCGCGCGTGCCGTAGCTGGTATAGCGCCTGAGCTGGGCCTTCACGCGAGCCACGAGCTCCAGCGGGCGAAAGGGCTTGACCACGTAGTCGTCGGCGCCGAGCGTCAGGCCCTCGATCTTGTCCTTTTGCGAATCGCGCGCCGTGAGCATGATCACGGGGTAGGTGTGATCCGCGCGGATGGTGCGCAGCAGCTCGAAGCCGTCGATGTCGGGCAACATGATGTCCAGCACCGCTAGGTCGAACTCCTGCGAGAGAATCGCGCGCGCCGCCTCGGCGCCGGTATAGGCCAGCGTGACCTCGAAGCCCTCGTTGCGTAGGTAGATGCCCACAAGGTCCGTGATGGTCTTCTCGTCGTCCACGACGAGGATGTGCGTCTTCATGCGTTCCCCTTCCGACCCTCCCATTATGCGGGAGAGACGGCGTCCTCGGCGCGCGCCCCGGGCGGCTCCACAAGCGTTTAAGCGCGTCTTAAGGGCAAGATGGCCGACGCGGAGCGCATCCGCCCATTCATTGAGATGAATCTGCACTTTGTACTCAATATAGGTGCATTTTCGTCTCAATGAATAATCGCCATGGGGGTGCGCCCCATTCATTGAGACTTTTCTGCACCTATAGCGAGTAGAAAGCGCAGAAACGTCTCAATGAATCCGAAGGCCCGCGGCGCCGGCCGCCCCGGGGCTCCGCGCAGCCCCTACTCGGCCAGGACCTG
>Cebus_capucinus_imitator_PRJNA485217_SSR024__coassemble_959_pt1 | contig 21496 bp, 19 predicted proteins | sample Cebus_capucinus_imitator_PRJNA485217_SSR024__metabat2_low_PE_009 | metagenome-assembled genome bin Cebus_capucinus_imitator_PRJNA485217_SSR024
GCTCACGGTGTCGTCGGCGCTTGCTCGCGTTGCCGCCCGCCGCCCGCGCCCGGCGCCTGCGGTCCGCGCGATACATCCCGCCGCGTAGGCTCCGGCCTCGACCGCCAAGCCGAGGCCCGCGGCGAGCAACGCCCGCCGCGGGATCGACCTCATGGCCTCACGCCTCCTCGAACGTGAAGGTGACGTCGGCGATCTTCGCCGGTCCGGTGAGCGCGGCTTCCAGCAGCTCATGGTTGGCGGCACCCGTCAGGTCGTCCACCTCCCACTCGAAGGGTTTGGACGCCTTGGCGTCTATGGCGAAGCCCCCGCCGTTCGCGCTGTCCCATGCGGTGGCGCCGCCGTCGAGCATCCGCATCCGGGTGCTCGGCGATTGGTCGGAAACCTCGATACCGACCGTCTTCACTGCCACCGCCGAGAGGTTCTCGATAGCGTATCCGGTGGGCTCGACCACCTCGCCGCTCGGCAGCACGGTGCAGGCGACGAGCGCGGGCACGCGCACCTTGATATTCGCCTTGTACTCCGCCCGCACGGTGGTGTCCTCGGTGATCTTGCCGAATTCCCGGTCCCAACCGGTGAATGTATGGTCGTCGCGTTTGGGGTCCGTGGGTGCCGTCGCCCCGGCCCCGTCGTCGACCGTCTGCTTCTTGAGCACGGTGCCGTCGTGGTCCACGAAGGTGACCTCCCAGGTCTTTTGGAACGTCGCCTTGATGGTGTGGTCGGCCTCGATGTCCTTGAAGGTGTAGGAGTCCTTGGCACCTACGCTCTTGCCGTCCACCACCACGTCCTTCACGCGGTATCCCTTGTCGGCTTGTATCTTGTACGTCTTGCTGGAACCTTGGTCGGCCTTCTGCGCGCCGCTCGGGCTGATGGAGCCGCCCTTGTCAGCGCTTGCATCGATGTCGAAGGGGATGTTGATCCAGAAGTTCCAAGCGACGGTCACTACCTCTTGGCCCGCGAGTCCCGGTAGCGGATGGCTCGTCGAGATCACATGGTGCTTGCCCTTGCTCGCGGTGAAGGTGCAGCTGGCGCTATGGACGTTCGCGTCGGTCCAGCCGGGCACGCCGTCGTGGCGGATCCAGGCCACCTCCTTGCCGTCCATCTTGATCTGCTCGTTATGGGTCCATTGGTTGAATTTCCCCGGCTTGTTCCAGGCGCGCTGCTCAAGTTCCACCACGGCCGATCCGTCGGCGTTGAACTTCTGTATCTTCCACCGCGCCTCCTCAAAGTAGAGGTCCTTGTAGCTGTTCGATTCGCATACGGTCCACTTACCCGTCTGCTCCACGGCGTGTGCGGGCGAGGCCAGGGCGAGGGAGATGCAGATGAGCAGGAACCCCACCAGGCCGATGCGTTTGGTACACGAGGTCATGGTCCTCCTTCCGAAATGCTCGGGAAACGAAAAGGCGGCGCCGGCGAGTCGCTTCCGGCGCCGCTGCCTAACGTCCCCTATGCAAGACGAAGACGCCCAGCGCCACGGCGAGACCCGCTATAGGGATCCCGAACGCGACGATGCCCGTCTGGTCGAGCTCGTGGACGGGGACTTCCTGTTTGGGTTGCTCGGGAGGGTTCGCCTGTTGCACGGTGACCTCCGTACCTCCCGTGTTGGAGGCGAGCGCCGCGAGCGGCGCCGTCGAGAGCGCCGCGGCGAACAGCGCCGTAGCCGCGAGGTGTGCCGCGCCCATGGCTAGACGTCCGCCTTGGTGGCGAGGCCGGCCTCGAGGGTCCACGTGATGGTGCCGACCTTGCTCGCCTCGTGGTAGATATCGCCCGTGGAACGCGCGATGTCACCGGTGGTCTCGAGCGGGAGCTTGCAGGTGTCGCTGCCGTCGTAGCCTAAGTTGTAGGCGGCGTCGTGCGAGAGGTCCATGCCACCCTCGGCCGAGGCGGCGAAGGCGTCCTTGAGGTCGCCTGCCGGTCCGACCTGGTAATCGATGCTGTTGTCCACCATCGAGCCCTGGGCGCTGTCCATGAGTGTCCAGGGCGCATCGGTTGCCACCTCCATGTTCACCACGTGGATGCTGAACACGGAGAGGTTCTCGATCAGCGCGGCGCTCGGGCTGGGGCCGGTGAGGACGCCGTCCGCTGCGGCGGAGAACGGGATGATGGTGGGCACGCGGAACGCGAGGTTCTCGTTGGACGCCACCACGGTCACCTCCGTCGACCCCTTGTTCTCATTTGCGAGCGCGGGTGTCGCTGCGAGGGCGATCCCGCATCCGAGCATGACCGCGCCCACCGCGGCTTTCATCGATTTGCATCCGTACATGTTCGTTCCTTTCTCTTGGGGCATGCGCCCGGCTATCCCTTCTCGAGCACGCGGACGTTCACGTTGGCGGGGCTGCCGTGGTCCTTCAGGGTCTTGGCGTCGAGCGCCTGGACCTGGATGGTCGCGGAGCCCGGTCGCACGCCCTCTACCTCGCAGGCCTCCACCCGTTCGCCCGGCTCGATCGCCCCCGAGCGGTACAGCGTCTCGCCGTCCTGGATCACCTCGAACCGTTGGGGAAAGCTGTTGGACTCGTCGTTGATCACGTTCACCCGCAGGTTCGCGCCGTCGAGTTGGGGCGTGGGCGATACGGAGACCGTCATCATGTTGTCGCGGACGATCTTATCGAGCTCCGCCTGGATCTCCTCGCGCGTACGCGCCCTGCCGGTCGCCTCTTCCGCCTGGGCGTCGGGGTTCCATGAGGGGGCCATGATGGACCACGCCGCGCTGCCCGCGGCGATGGTGGCGGCGAGCGCGGCCATGCAGACCAGGAGCCGGCTGTAGCGATGCTTCGTCATCTCTCACCTCCCTCAACCCGTTTGCGGCGAGCGTAGGGGCGGGGGTCTGACCGAGATAGCGCAAGAGCTGGCCGAAACCTGGCACCGATGCTGGGCCGATATGCGCTGGAGGCACGCCGTGCGAGGTCAGGGGCTTGTCTTGGCGGAAGCGAGCCTCTCCATAACCTGCGCCCGCGCGCGTCGCATCCACAGGGAAAGCAGAATCGGGACGGCGTAAAGTTTCTGTTGGTTTGGCGGCAAAAGGGAGGGTCTCCTTAACCTTCGAGCTGGATTGGATTCGAGGAGGGGGGGACCCGAGATGAATCTTGCCGTACCGGAGGCCGTAAGCGCGCTGTCGTCCGCGTTCCTGGAAGGGCCGCGTTCCTCGCCGCCGTGCTTCGCGGAGCGGGAGGCGCCCACGCTCGACCTGTCGCGCCGAGGCTGCGCCACGGCCGGGCTCGAAGCGCGAGCGAAAAGGTGGGGCCCCGCATGAAGGCCGCCCGAGCTATAAAATCCGGGGGGCTGGGAGCACCCGCCCCGCGTCTCCCTCGCCGGCCTTGGGGCCGGCGTCCGTTACGAGGCGGGCCGGCACGCCAACCACGGGCTGGTCGGCCAGCGTTAAGTTTACGCCGTCGTGGTCGTGCGACGTCGTATTGGTGTCCGCCCTCTCTGCTAGTATTATTTTGCGTTTTATTACGCTGCGCGAAGTTGACGCGGCGTATCGATTCTATCGACGGGAGACTTGGCTTATGGCGATGCGGTGCCCAGCTAATGCGTGGCACGCCGAGGGCGGGCGCGGCTGATGGCCGATGCACGCCCCGACATCGACATCGTAGGCTCTTTCGTGCGGCTCTTCGGCACCGATGTGCTCGGAATCCTGCTCGAAGACCGCACCACCAAGCACAACGTCATTTGGGCGGACGACGAATATTCTGAGCTCGGCGAGGGATACCAGCCGTACGACGACATCGTGGTTGAGAAGATCACCGGTTTCCGCTCGGGCGTCATCAAGACGCGCACCGCCAAGGACGCCGAGCGCCAGGCCGAGCGCACCCGGCGCAAGGCCGAGGTGTTCACCCCGAGCTGGCTCACGAACCAGATGAACAACGTCTTCGACGACGAGTGGTTCGGGCGCACCGGCGTCTTCAATCGCGAGGTTCCCGGCGGGTGGGAGACCAACCGTGAGCGCGTCGAGTTCTCGGAGGACAAAGGGCGCGGCTGGCGTGACTTCGTTGACCGTCGCATGCTCGAGATCACCTGCGGCGAGGGCCCCTTCCTCTGCTCGCGCTACGACGCGACCACGGGCGAGCGCATCCCGGTTGAGGACCGCACGGGAATCCTCGACCGGAAGCTGCGCGTCGTCTCTGAGAATGCCGACGACGAGGCCGAGTGGCTCGACTGGGCCATCCGCGCCCTGGAGGCGACCTACGGCTACGAGTACCAGGGCGACAACCTCGTGGTGGCCCGCATCAACGTGGCGCTCAGCTTCGCGGAGCACATGGAGCGGCGCTGGGGCCGCATGCCCGGCGACCAGGAGATCAAGCGGGCCGCGCGCGTCGTGGCCTGGAACATATGGCAGATGGACGGCAAAAACGGCTGCGCCCCCGGCGAGCGCACGGACAGGCCGCCCGCGGAGGAGACCGAACCGAGGCTCTTCGATCTTGCCGACTACACCGTCGATACCGTCGAGGCCGGCGGGCAGGGGGCGCTTCCTCTGTACGACGTTCCTTGCATGATCTATGACTGGCGGGCGCGAAAGCCCCAGACGTTCAACTCGTTGAAAGGATAAAGGCGCATGGCAGAGCAGACCAAGAACCTCGCCATTGATGATGGCGACCTTGTCAGCGAGCTCTTTGACGCAGTTTCCAAGGTCGTCGAGGCAAGCCGACGCTACGCAAAGGCGGCCATAGATTACTCCATGGTGTATTCAAACTATGAGATAGGCCGCATAATCGTCGAGAGATTGCAGGGCGGTCGGGTCCGCGCGGCGTATGGGAAAAGGGTCTTGGAAAACCTCTCGGCTCGCCTGACCTCCCAGTACGGCAAGGGTTATTCCGTGGACAACTTGCGGCTCATGCGGAGGTTCTACGTCGTTTACTCCCAAAGCGAGATTCGGGAGACGGCGTCTCATGAAACTGCGGCGCCCCGTATCGGCGGACCGGAAATTCAGGAGACGGCGCCTCGCGTTTTTGGGGAGCAGGGCGAGCGACACTTCTGCCTCAGCTGGTCGCATTACGTCGTCCTCATGCGCATCGACAACCCGGACGAGCGGCGATTCTACGAGATCGAGGCGGCAAAGAACGGCTGGAGCAAGGACGAGCTGCAGCGCCAATTCGACAGCTCCCTCTATGAGCGGCTGGCCCTCAGCCGCGACAAGGCGGGCGTCATGCGCCTGGCGCAGGAGGGCCAGATCGTGGAGTCGCCGCTCGACGCCATCAAGGACCCCCTTGTGCTCGAGTTCCTGCAACTTCCCGAGGAGGCGAGCTACACCGAGTCCGAGCTGGAGACGCGCATCATCGACCACCTGCAGGAGTTCCTGCTCGAGCTGGGGACGGGCTTCACGTTCGCGGGCAGGCAGGTGCGCATCACCTTCGAGGAGGACCATTACTTCATCGACCTCGTGTTCTTCAACCGCCTGCTTCGCAGCTTCGTCCTCTTCGACCTCAAGATCGGCAAGCTCAAGCATCAGGACCTCGGGCAGATGCAGATGTACGTGAACTACTACGACCGTAAGGTGAAGCTCGCGGACGAGAACCCCACGGTCGGCATCGTGCTCTGCAAAGACAAGAAGGACTCGGTGGTCGAGATGACGCTTCCCGAGGACAACAAGCAGATCTTCGCGAGCAAGTACCTCACCGTGCTCCCGGACAAGGACGATTTGCGCCGGCTGCTCGACGAGGCGGATAAGGAGGACTAGCTATGAAGAAGTTCTACGGGGTCATCGGCAATCCGCCGTACCAGGAAGAAGTTGAGGGGAATGGCCGCGCTACTCCTATTTACCCCGACTTTATGGACGAGGCCTACAAGGTGGGCGACAGGGTCGAGCTGATTACTCCCGCACGCTTCCTCTTCAACGCCGGCCAGACCAAGAAGGCCTGGAACGAGAAGATGCTGGGTGACGAGCACCTGAAGGTTCTTATGTACGAGCCGGATGGCCAAAGGGTGTTTCCCGGCCCCGAGATTAAGGGCGGGGTTGCCGTAACGTATCGCGACGAATCGCAGACTCATGAACCCATCGAGCTATTCATTGCCGAAGACGACTTGCGTTCTGCAAGCGCGAAGGTATCGGCGGCTTCCAGCGAGACCCTCTCCTCGATAGTCACCGGTGCCGTTCCTTATCGCTTTTCCGACAAGGTACGTACCGACCATCCCGAGCTCATCGATGATATTGGCAAGTCATTTGACCTCAGAACAAACTCCCTCGACAAGCTCAACGGGAACCTCTTCTTCAATGAGAGGCAGGATGAGGCGCATGATTGGGCGGCAATTTTCGGGCTGCTCAAGGGGCGTCGCACAAGCCTGTGGATTGACTTGACCTATCTCGAAACGCCGTTCAACTTCGATAGATACAAGGTTCTTGTTCCCAAGGCAATTGGAAGCGGTGAGTTTGGCGAGCGCTTCCCAGACCTCATCATAGCTCCGCCTGGTATGGGCCATACCCAGTCTTTCGTATCCCTGGGAGCTTTCGATAACGAATCAGAAGCGAAGGCTCTGGAGCGGTACCTGCAAACCAAGTTGTGCCGCGCCATGCTCGGCATCTTGAAGGTTACGCAGGATGTGAACCCTCGCGTGTTCGGCCGTGTTCCCCTCCAAGACTTCACCTCCTCCTCTGACATTGACTGGTCGCAGAGCGTCGCCGACATTGACCGGCAGCTCTACGCGAAGTACGGTCTCTCCGACGACGAAATCGCCTTCATCGAGTCGCACGTAAAGGAGATGAGTTAGCGATGGGCGCCCTCGACATCACGGGACTCGTCAAGAGCTCGACCCGAGTCGTCCCGAAGCTCTACTCGTTCTCGATGCCGGGTATCCCGCGCTACGACGGCTGGACGAAAATCGGCTACACCGAGCAGGCCCGCGTTGAGGACCGCATCAGGCAGGAGACGCAGACGGCGGGCATCCCTTGGAAGCTCGAGTGGCAGGGCACCGCCGTCTACGACGACGGCAGCGGCGACTCATTCCACGACTCCGACTTCCACGCCTACCTCAAGAAGGTCGGCGTCGAGCGCGTCGCCGCCGAGGAGCTCGGCCAGAAGAGGAGCCCTGAGATCTTCCACGTGGACGGGCCCACGGGCAAGCGCCACTTTTACGACTTCCGCGAGAACCGGGGCGTCGTGGCCGAGGACGCCGCCCAGGACTACGCCCTGCGCGCCGAGCAGGCCGACGCCGTGGCCAAGACCGCCGACTACATGGCGCTGCATGAGGGCGGCGAGTTCCTGTGGAACGCGAAGCCGCGCTTCGGCAAGACCCTCACCACCTACGACTTCGTGAGGCGCGCCCACGCGCACAAGGTCCTCATCGTGACCAACCGCCCCGCCATCGCTAACAGCTGGTACGACGACTACGCCAAGTTCCTCGGCCGCGAGAGCGGCTACTGGTTCATAAGCGAGACGGAGTCCCTGCGCGGCCGCGAGAACGTCGTGAGCCGCCAGCAGTTTCTCGACGCCGTGACCCACGACCCGAAGCATGAGCTGCCCCGCGACTTCATAGCCTTCGTAAGCCTGCAGGACCTCAAGGGCGCCATCGACTTCGGCGGCAGGTACGACAAGCTCGCCTGGGTGAGCGAGCTCGACTGGGACGTGCTCGTGATCGACGAGGCCCACGAGGGCGTGGACACCACCAAGACCGACGTGGCCTTCGACCATGTCCGGCGGCGCTTCACCCTGCACCTCTCGGGGACGCCATTCAAGGCCATCGCGAGCGAGAAGTTTCCCGAGGCGGCCATCTACAACTGGACCTACGCCGACGAGCAACAGGCCAAGCGCGACTGGGACGAAACGCGCGGCACGCCGAACCCCTACGCCGACCTGCCCAGGCTCAACCTCTTCACCTACCAGATGAGCGAGATCGCGCGCGGGCAGGCCGAGGCTGGGACCATGATCGACGGGGAGCGGGAAGAGTGGGCCTTTGACCTGAACGAGTTCTTCGCCGTGAACGAGAACGGCCACTTTTTGCACAACGTCGACGTGGACCGCTTCCTGGACGCGCTCACGACGCAGAAGAAGTACCCCTTCAGCACGCCGGAGCTGCGCGACGAGCTGAAGCATACCTTCTGGATGCTCAACCGCGTGAACTCCGCCAAGGCGCTCGCCAAGAAGCTCAAGCGGCACCCCGTGTTCGGCGAGTACGAGATCGTGGTCGCGGCCGGGGACGGCAAGCTCGCCATGGGCGCGGACGGCGACGCCACGAGCGAGGCCGCCGACGAGCGCGCGAACGCCGCTGCCCTCGACCGCGTGCGCGAGGCCATCGCGACGCACGACAAGACCATCACCCTCAGCGTGGGGCAGCTCACCACCGGCGTGACCGTGCCGGAGTGGACGGGCGTCCTCATGCTCTCGAACATGAAGTCGCCGGCGCTCTACATGCAGGCGGCCTTCCGCGCGCAGAACCCGTGCCTGTTCAGCGACGGAGGCACCTTCCGGCGCAAGGAGAACGCCTTCGTCTTCGACTTCGACCCGGCCCGCACGCTCGTCGTCTTTGAGCAGTTCGCCAACGACCTCTACGCCGACACCGCCGCCGGGCACGGCGACGTGGACGCCCGTAAGCGTCGCATCAAGCAGCTCTTGAACTTCTTCCCCGTGCTCGGCGAGGACGAGGGCGGCGAGATGGTGGAGCTCGACGCGGAGGAGGTCCTCTCCATCCCGCGCAAGATCCGCAGCCTCGAGGTCGTGCGGCGAGGCTTCATGTGCGACTTCCTCTTCCAGAATATCTCGGGCGTCTTCCGTGCCCCCGCCGAGGTGCTCGACATCATCGAGGGACTCCCGCAGTACAAGGAGGCCGACCCCGTGGGCATCGACGCCAACACCGCCGACGAGCTCGCGCTCGGCGATGACGGCGAGGTGGACGTGCCCGACGAGATCGTGGTGGGCACCGCAACCAACGTGTTCGGGGGCAAGGTCTACGGCAGCATCGAGGAAGAGCTTGACGGTATCATCATGGGCATCGAGTACGACTCGAGCCTGAGCCACAGCGATGAGGACAGGGCGCTCGACGAGATCGCGGCGCGCTTCGTCTCGACCGTGGCCGCGCCCCTCGTGGACGCCGCCAAGGAGCACTACGACGACCTGGGCAGCGCCCAGAGGAAGCACATAGAGCGCAAGATAACCGCCGACGCCCGGAGCGCCGTGAACCGCCAGATCGGCGACTTCAAGATCCAGAAGTCCAAGATCAAGCTTGCCCACGAGAAGGCGCTCGAGGCGGCCGAGACCGACGAGCAGCAGGCGGCGGCCGACGCGGACTACGCGCGAGGCGTGGACGAGGCGCTGGACGCCCTGAAGGCTTCGCTCGCCGCCTCTAAGCAGCAGCTTGTGCACAGCGCGGGCGAGGACATCGTGCGCACCGTGGAGACCGCCAAGCGCGAGGCCAGGAAGAACGACATCGAGGGCACCATCCGCGACCACCTGCGGGGCTTCTCCCGCACCATCCCGAGCTTCCTCATGGCCTACGGCGACGAGGGTACGACGCTCGCGAGCTTCGACGCCATCGTCCCCGCCGAGGTGTTCCTCGAGGTGACGGGCATCACCGTGGAGCAGTTCCGGTTCCTGCGCGACGGCGGCGACTTCGCAGACTCCGAGACCGGCGAGACACGCCACTTCGACGGGCATCTCTTCGACCCGGTGGTCTTCGACGACTCGGTGAAGGAGTTCATCGCGCTGCGCTCCCGGCTCGCGGACTACTTCGACGACGGCGCGACCGAGGACATCTTCGACTACATCCCGCCGCAGAAGACGAACCAGATCTACACGCCAAGGCGCGTGGTGGCGCAGATGGTCGACCTCTTCGAGGTCGAGAACCCGGGTTGCTTCGACGACCCCGAGCACACCTTCGCTGACCTATTCATGAAGTCGGGGCTTTACATAACCGAGATCGTGAAGCGGCTCTACCGAAGCGACGGAATGCGGGCGGCAATCCCGGACGATGCCGAGCGCCTGCGGCACATCCTGGAGCGGCAGGTCTTCGGCATCGCGCCCACGCGCATCATCTACGAGATCGCGACGCACTACATCCTGGGCGCGGACGGAGAGGTGTGCCCGGGGGCGCGGGCGAACTTCGTGTGCGCGGACTCGGCGGCGCTCGCCAAGGAGGGCAGGCTCGCGGAGTTCGTGGAGGAGACGTTCGGGGATAGGCTTGTGGACGACGTCCCCGAGTACGACGGGGCTCCCCTCGTCGTGGGAGCGAAAGTCCGGCACAAAGCATGGGGCGAGGGTAAGATCGTCGAGGCAAGCAGCAAAAGGCTCGTTGCCACCTTCTCCGTCGGGGAGCGCGAATTCGCCGTGCCGAGCGCCTTTGATCAGGGCTATCTCAAACTCATTTCTTAGGAGCGGGTCTTGAACGGTATCAAACAAAACCTCACTTACCTCATCGAGGGCAAGAAGACGCGGTTCGTCATCCCCGTCTACCAACGCAACTACGACTGGAAGCCCGAGCAGTGCGCCCGGCTCTTCGATGACCTCGTGGAGGTGGTGAAGACGGGTCGCGAGGAGCACTTCTTTGGCAGCATCGTCTCGCAGACGCCCCACGACGAGCGCATCATCATCGACGGGCAGCAGCGAATTACGACCGTGTTCCTCTTGCTCGCCGCCATCCGCAAGCAGCTCCGCGACGGCGTGATCAGCGCCGAGGATCCCGAGCTTGCGGACGACATCGAGGACGACTACCTGCTCGACCGCAAGCACAAGAAGGACCAGAAGCTCCGGCTCAAACTCATCAAGAGCGACTCGGACGCCTTCGCGGCTGTGCTGGAGGATGGCAATGGCTTCGACGACGTGGTCGCCACCCCGCTCGTGCAGGGCTCGAACGTCACTCAGAACTACCTCTACTTCCTCGATCGGCTCGCCACCATGGAAATACCCGTCGATGATCTCATCCGAGCTATCGAGTCTCTCTGCGTCATCGACATCACGCTTGACTCCACCGACGACGCCCAGCTCATCTTCGAGAGCCTGAACTCGACCGGGCTCGACCTCTCCGAGGCCGACAAGGTTCGCAACTTCGTGCTCATGAACCTCGGCCAAGAGCGCCAGGAGACCTATTACGAGGACTACTGGAACGTCATCGAGAAGAATACCGACTACGAGGTGAGCGACTTCATCCGCTACTACCTCGCAGCCCTCGAGGGCAGGGCGCCCGCCATGAAGAAGGTCTATCCGGCCTTCAGGCTCTTCGCCCGCAAGAACTTCCACAAGGAGGGCGCGGACGAGCTCGAGGTCGACACCAAGGCGCTTCTCAGTGAGATGCTTACCTATTCGCGCCACTACCGTTGCTGCATCCACCCCGACACCGGCGTGGATGTCCTAGATCTCGCCCTCAAGAACCTCAGTCTCCTCGACGCACGCGTCGTGTACCCGTATCTCCTGAATCTCTTGGAGTATCGTCGGGGCGGCTTCGTGGGCGACGATGCCGCGTCGGACATCCTCTGCGCCATCGACTCGTACCTGTTTCGCAGGTGGGTTTGCCAAGTGCCCTCAAGCGCGCTCAACAAGATATTCGAGACCCTCCACAGCGAAGCCGTAAAGGGCGTCGACGATGGAGCCGACTACCCTGAGATCGTGAAGTACCTCCTTACCCACAAGGCCGGCACCGGGCGCTTCCCAAGCGACGACGAGTTTGTCGCCGCGGTCGTCTCGCGTGACTTCTACCGCATCGGCAACCGTAAGTACTACCTCTACGACAGGCTCGAGAACGGCGGCAGCAAGGAGCGGCTCGACGTTGTGGGGTGCCTTGAGAGCGGGGCCTTCTCCGTGGAGCACGTTATGCCCCAGACCCTGAGCGACAGTTGGAAGGAAGCTCTTGGCGACGACTGGGAGCGCATCCACGAGCAGTGGACGCATCGCATGGCCAACCTCACCCTCACTGCCTATAACAGCGATTACAGCAACCGTCCCTTTGACCAGAAGCGCGATATGAAAGACGGCTTCAAGGACAGCGGCTTCCGTATGAACCAATGGATCGCCAAGCAGGAAGCCTGGGGCGAGACTCAGCTGCTTGAGCGCGAGGAGCTGCTCGAGAAGCAGTTCCTTGAAACCTGGCCGATGGCCACGAGCGCCTATGTGCCCCGCAGAGTCATGCCTGAGGAGGCGACGCTCGACTCGGACACCGAGTTCACCGGTCGCCGCATTACCGCCTTCTCGTTCATGGGGGCACGTTATGCCGTGAGCCAATGGAACGACATGGAGACATTGGCCCTCAAGCTTCTGTTGGAGCTTGAGCCCGCGAAGATTCATGCGCTCGTCGGTGGCCAGGGGTTTCCCGCGAGTGCGTTCAGGTCGAGTGACGCCCCTGGCTTCTCCAAGATAGCCAACGGCGTCTATGCGAAGACGGCCTCGAGCACGGCGTTCAAGATCGACCTGTTGAAGAAGGTGTTTGCCGTTTGCGGGGTGGATGCAAACGACCTCTCGTTCGAGATGCCGTTGGATAAGTCCTAGAGATTGAACGTTGGCTGCCTATTTCGCTTTGATTGGTAAGGGGGTATAGGCTCGCGGGGAAGTCGAGGTAGGCCAGGGCGTCGGGCTCGGCCTCCCCGAGCACCTCTGCGACGTGCGCGCCAGCTCCTGGAGGTTCACTATCCCATCGCCGTGGCGGGGCACGAGGGCGGCCTCGGGGGCCGCGCTCAGGTTCCCGTCCTCGAAGAGCCCCATATCGATCCGCGCTATCTCCGCCTGGGCCTTTAAGGAGGCGGCGACATCGTCGCCCTGCGTCGCCCTCAGCAGCTCCAGCTGCCTCTCGTTGGCGTCCTTGATGTTCTGCGGCGCGGTGTCGTATGCCCCGGAGGAGACCGCCTCCTCGAGGATGTCGAGCCTGCTCGCCTTGACATTCTCCGCCTCGAACGCGAACGAGCCCGTCTCCCCCGGGATGACCGAGGGCAGCGCGAAATATGCTGAGAGCAGGATGAGGAACAGGGGAAACAGTCCGTTTCTGGTCAAGATCCTAACCATCGACCTGAAGCTCGCCACGAACATCGCAACCACCCCTCGCAACGTCTCATAAGCCAAGAGTACAGCCTTCCCGCTCGCGATTCTCAGACAAGCTGGCCGATGGTCAAAGACCATCGCCGAACGTATCGCCCGCCGCCGGCGCTGGCCACGGGCGCAAATCCCCTTACTCCCCCACGAAGTCCAGAATCGCCTGCTGGGCACACTCGTAATTCTCCAAGGACCTCTCATCCGCGACCACGATGTCGCAATCCGCATACTCCCCAAGCGGCAAGCCGTATTCGCCGGGCTCGTTTACCCGGTACGCGACGTTATCTGAAACAGGTACCTTGGAATACGGGGAACCCGAGAGGATGTAGCCGTCAATCCCAACGGAATCCGCAACGCGCTCAAGAAACAACACGTATTCGATTTCAGGGCGCATGGGTACCCCCCCGAACACGTAAGCATCGCCCGGAACAAGTACCTTCCCATCCGGCCCTTTGTAAATCCCAATCGGCTCAAACACCTTTATCGAGGATCCGTCCTCTGAAGGGCTCCCCTTGATGACCCGCTTGATATGGAAATCAGTCAAAAGCGATTTGTGAACGTACTCCCGCGCATCCCCGATCGACCCAAGGACAACCAAATCTGCCTCTCGCCCCAATTCGTCAATAGAAGGGCTATCCAGACCCGTTCCCAGCCTCTCAAGATCATCTATCGAATATGGAGCCACCGCATACGCAAGGTTAGTGAACGACCGGGCATCCGAGCTACTATCCGAATAACTCATTCTCGCTGCGACGCCGACGCAAACAGCGACGATGCACAGGGCCGCCCATGCGAGCGGCCACAACATCAATCGCTTCTCCTTCCCACCCATACTCCCTACCATTCCTTCCGAATCGCCCCATCGCTCATCTCAAAACGATGGTCGGCCACAGCATCGAGCTCCGCCGCATCATGCGATACGATGACGATCGTCGCGCCGCGACGCTTCTCCTCGAGCAGCAACCCCCGCATCGAGCACCTCCCGACATCGTCGAGTGCGTTGGTTGGCTCGTCGAGGAGAATGATCGCGGGGCGCTCCATGATCGCTTGGGCAATGCAGAGCCTCTGGTGCATTCCCAAGCTATAGCTCTTCACCCGTCTTTTATCCTCGGGATCCAGCCCGACGCGACGCAGAGCGTTTTCAATTTCATCCTGCCCCACCGCTCCGCGTATTGAGGCCAGCATTCTCAAGTTCTGAAAGCCAGTCAAGTCGTCCCATAACTTCATAGGCTCGATGAGGAAACCCATGCTTTCAGGGAATGCGTCCCCGTGAGCAACGTCCCTCCCGAGCACGCGCACCTCTCCCTCATCGATTCTGATGAGGCCCGCAACGGCGCGCAAGAGCATCGTCTTGCCGGACCCGTTGTGTCCGCGCACACCCGAAATCTCACCTCGGGGAAACTCGACGGTGACACCGTCGAGAACAGTCTTCCCGTGTATGCGTTTTGTCACCCCGCGCAAGACAATCCCCTTGTCCGCGAGGACGCCATCAGATGTCACATGTCCGCACATACCTCACCAGACTCCCTCCCAGCCACTCAACGGTCATCCCGCTCGGCAACGTAATCCTTTTGTTGGAAAGAGAAGAACGAAATCAGAAACAGTACAACGAAAGCCATTCCGAATAGTGAAAACCGAAAAATGACATCCTTAAATGCAGGGCCGCCAAAGACAACCGTAAGCCCCCAGCCGACAGAAGGAACCCCGCCCCCAACGACATTTTGCGCCATAAAATCCCATAGCCCGTAGAGCACACATCCCATGAACGCAATGGCGGGACTTCCGATCGCATACAGCAGGTTCATGTAGACCATAAAGGTAATTGAGCACACTGCCACCTGAAGCGCAAAAGAGCACGTCAGCGTGAAGACATCCGGCTGGACCGAAACGGCGAGTGCGATAGCGACGCCAGCCGAAAGATTCAGCAGGGCCGACGCGACGAGCCCGAAAACGAGAGACGCACCAAGGCACCGCAGCGATGCACACCTGCGATCCCCCGACCATGCGGCAAAATGGCTCCCGGCCATCATGGCGGCGGGGCGCATGACCGCCACAACCAACAGCGGCGTGAACACAAACGCCCCCATGTTCGCCCCGCTGCAAAACGCATAGGCGTCGCCAAACGTTTCCCCGATCACCAGTGCGCCGCGAGCAAGGGCGGCAGCCTGAACGAACCGCACTGCCAGCAAAAGGACTAGGGCGATTGCAGCCGGACGGTTTCGATAGAACAAGACATATAGCACGGTTTTCATAGGAGCACATCCTTCCCTTTCGCAAAGGGGGCGAAGGAGGCTGCCAGAGATAGAACAGTCATGATCAGCAAAAGACCTGCAAAGTATACGGAATCCCCCGCCTGGCTCGCGATATCAGGGTAACAGTACGGGAAATGCAGGTAACCGGATGCGGAGTCGACGACCATCGGAGCGAACTGGAACAGGGCAAGCGACACGAGCGTCGGCAAAGCCAAGGGCAGGGCCTTATGCCTGCCGACAATAAACGTCAGACCGAAGCTAATCAAAGAGCAGGCTCCCGCCCACCCCGCAGACCAAATTGCGAAGACCGCATTGTATAAGTAGGGGCTGTCCATCCGAAGGTCGTGCATAAGACCGTCGTCCGGAATTACCTCGATATAGATGGGCGTATCTAGATACCCCCCATACACCCCATCAACAGGAAAAGCGACAAACGCCAACAGCTGCAGCAACAGCAGCATCCCAAACACAAGGAGAAAGCCCGCTACATACGTCAGCACGATGTTAGCAACCAAATACGACCGCAGGGACGACCTAGATGCCAAACACCCCGCGATGCCTCTCTTTATATCGTCGCGAGCGCTACCGGAGAAAGCTAGCGCCGAGAGAACCGGCATGAAAAAGTACAGATAAACCCGCATGGAATTGACCTGCATGGCACCCATGTTCCATGCCCATGCATACGCGGGCGACGGAAGGTCCCCCACATCAGACCCGAAAAAATGCATGCAGGTTTCCGTAAACGCAACCACAGCGAACGAGAGCGAGGCGGTCACGGCAACCTTGAATTCCAAGCGCTTAAAAAGCCTTTGAACCAACAAGGAGAAAATTGTTTTCGAATTATTCATCTCTTCCCCCTACTACAAAGCCCCCGAACACGTTCGGGGGCTTTGAGAAAACAGCCGAGGAGAGGTCTGCCTAAGAATAAATACAACCACCGAAATCAGTAATCTAGAACGTTACGCTACCGCCAACATAATTTGGTGTCTGCCATCCGTCCGTGCAACCACGGAGGTATACCTTACCGGACCCAGTATTCCAATACGTCAGGTAATATGTCGTCTTACCAGTGACCAGAACGGAATTGGTCAGACGGTTGCCAACGCTTCCGGAATCACACCAGAGCCAGAACTTCTGGTTATTGTTGTTTGCAGTAACCGTGGCGGCTGCCGATGTCGAGCTACTTGCGCGCGTACCAGACGCCAAAGTAACATTCTCCTGATAACCGGGAAGCGTATAGCCGAAACTGCTGGTCGTGGCGAGCGCCACTCCACCAAATCCTAGAAAGACCCCCAATGCGACGATGACGACGGCAATCTTTCCTTTCAGAGCGTGAGCAGTCTTCATTTTGCTACACCCCTTCTCCTTGCATCGGCAGATGCCTCTCCTCGGCTTATCCACCCGATTACCATATAGTTTATTTTGAGCGGAGCGACACGAGGAAGATTCTTCGCAAACGTATTAATTTCCTCGGCAAACGGCGTGTCGGGAATCCCGTGTGATATGCATTCAGCCATGCAAATACCTGAGGTCGGCCCGGTCCACCAGCACGCATAGAACCCCATGGATTATGGGAAGCGCCTGGACCCATGGCCGCTACGATGAAGACCCGCATTCCCTAAGGACATAGCCATCGCTGAGATTGATGACCTGAAGTTGGCCGTCGCCGGCCTCGCTGTGGTCGGCAGCCGCTTCCGCTCCCTCGCCCCTCACATTGTTGGGAAGCCTTGCAACGGCGCGGTTGCCGCCGAAAATATCCACCACCTCCAATGGCTGGCTCCAATCCGGGCAATCTTCGCCCCCGTCTATTTTCTGAACGACCATCTTTGGATGCAGGCTACTGCCAAAGCAAAAGCCACCAAGGCCGGCCCCGATTCCCATCGAGGTCTTCTCGCGCCTCACCGACAACGAGAAGGCGGCGGCCAAAATCACCGCGTTCTGCGACCTGCTCATCAACATCGTCGGCATCGAGCGCATCACGCGCGAGATAGACACAGCCAAGGACTACCTCTCCTTCATCTCCGCCATCCGCAAGGTGGGATAGCGGAGAAAGAAAGCGGGCGAGATTTGCCAAAGCAAACCTCGCCCGCAGCCGGGTGGAGTTAGTCCAGCGCGGCCTTGAACCAGCTGGTCAGGCTCGTGGGATGGGTGATGGCGGTGCCGACCACGACCGACCAGGCGCCGGCGTCGATGGCGGCGCGCGCCTCCTCGGGGGTGTGCACGCGGCCCTCGCAGACGATGGGCAGGCCCGGGAACTCCTTGGTGGCCTGGCGCAGCAGCGGCAGGTCGGGGCCGTCGTCCTTGCCGCAGTCGATGGCGGCCACGCCGTGCGAGAGCGTGGTGGACACCAGATCGAAGCCCATCTCGACCGAGCGGCGAATGTCGTCGATGGTCATGCAGTCGGCCATCGTCAGCACGCCCTCCGCCTTCAGCGGCGCGAGCGTGTCGGCAACCGTCTTGCCATCCGGGCGCGGGCGGTCGGTGGCGTCGATGGCAACGATGTCGGAACCGGCGGCCACGCAGGCGCGGGCATGGCGGAGCGTCGGAGTGATGTAGACGCCCTCATGCCCCTCTTTCCACAGGCCGATGACGGGAATCTCCACACGCCCCTTGATGGCGGCGATGTCGGAGAGGCCCTGGCAGCGGATGGCGGCCGCGCCGCCCAGCTCGCAGGCGCGCGCCATGGCCGCCATGTGCTCGGGCGTGCGCAGCGGCTCGCCCATGTACGCCTGCACGCTCACGATGAGCTTACCCTTGAGAGATTCGATTAGTGGGTGGACGGACATGGCGCATTCCTTTCACGAGATGCTTCGCCCCGCCACCCCGGCCGCTCCACGCTACCTCCCGCCAGCCCGGACCACCCGGGTCTTGAGGAAGTAGTCCAGCAGGAGCTCGTGGTCGGGATCGCGATGGATGACAAGACCTAATACAGCGTAATCGAGCAGACAAAACACGGCCAAGAACGGTCCGCAGGCCACCTTGAGGACGCATTCGCGAGCAAAGAGCTGGAGCGCGCCGCGGGCTTGCCCGTCGCGGTTGACCACCTGCAGACGGCAGGCGCGCTCGCCGAGCGTCTGGCCCGTCCCCTGCAGGGGCAGCCAGACCGTGAGCAGGGCGACGGAGACCACCGCGCAGACGAGCATGAGGTTCCCCTGCACCACCGTGGACTCCTCCAGGTAGAACACCCCGGCGCAGAAGTAGAACACGCTCACGAGCCCGGCACCGAGAGCCCAGTCGATGAGCCATGAGAACGCACGGCGCGCCATCATCGCGAAACCTCCCGCGCACGCCTGGGGCATGACGTCTCCTCCCTGGCCTTCTTGGCCGGCAAGCCCCCCTGGACGGCCATGCCGCCCAGGGGGGCTCTCCCTTGCGGAACCTACTCCTCGATCCCGAGCTCCTCGAGCACGGCACTCTTGTAGAGGATGGCCTTCGCGCCGAACACGGCCTGGATGCCGCCGTCGACGTCGAGCACGCCGGCAGCCCCAAGCTTCATGAACAGGTCGCGATCGACCTTGGCGGTGTCGTGCACGCTCACGCGCAGGCGCGTGATGCAGGCATCGACGTCCTCGATGTTCTCGGCACCGCCCAACGCGGAGATGATGACCTTCGCATCGTCGGACAAATCGCTCTTCTGCGGGGCCTTGGGCTCCTCCACCGCAGCATCCTCGTCGTCATCGCGACCGGGAGTCTTGATATCGAACTTCATGATGAGGAAGCGGAAGGTGAAGTAGTACAGGCACGCCCATGCGGCGCCGAACGGGATCTCGAGCATCCAGTTGGTCTTGGCCTCGCCCTGCAGGATGCCGAACAGGAAGAAGTCGATGAAACCGCCCGAGAAGGTGTTGCCGATTCGGATCTGAAGCAGGTCGGCGATGAGGAACGACAGGCCGTCGAAGAAGGAGTGCAGCACGTAGAGCGGCGGGCACACGAACAGGAACATGTACTCCAGCGGCTCGGTGATGCCCGTCAGGAACGACGTGGCGGCCACGCCCAGAAACAGGCCGGCGTACTTCTCGCGGCGCTCCTTGGGGACGCAGTGGTACATGGCGAAGGCCGCGGCGGGCAGGCCGAACATCATCGTGGAGAAACGGCCCGCGAAGAAGCGCGTGCCCTCGGTGAACAGGCCCACATGGCTGGGATCGGCGAGCTGCGCGAAGAAGATGTTCTGCGCGCCCGCGACCGTCTCGCCCGCGACGACGGCGGTGCCGCCGAGCTCGGTGTACCAGAACATCGGGTAGATCATGTGGTGCAGGCCGATGGCGCCGCAGAGGCGCATCAGGAAGCCGTAGAAGAACGTGCCGATGACGCCCGCCGCTGAGATGGCCTCGCCTGCCATGAGGAGGAGCTGCTGGAACGGCGGCCAGATGATGTAGAACACGGAGCCGATGACGATGCCCGCAACGCTCGTCACGATGGGCACGAAGCGCGAGCCGCCGAAGAATCCGAGCACTTGCGGGAGCTGGATGTTCTGGTAGCGGTTGTGCAGCGCCTGGGCGACCAGGCCGATGACCAGGGCGCCGATGACGCCGGTGTCGATGGCCGAGCCCTCGGGGTTGAAGATGCCGAGCAGGGTGGACGAGGTGGTGGTCATCACCAGGTAGCCCACCACGCCCGCGAGCGCCGCCACGCCCTTGTCGCGGCGGGCGAGCCCAATGCAGAGGCCCACGCAGAGTAGCATCGGCAGGTTGGCGAACACCACGTTGCCGGCGGCGTTCATCACCTTGAAGATGGCCTGCAGCCACCACACGTCGAGCATGGGGTAGGCCGCGATGGTAGCGGCGCTGCTGAACGCGCCGCCGATGCCCAGCAGCAGGCCCGCTGCGGGCAGGATGGCAATCGGCAGCATGAACGCCTTGCCGATCTTTTGCAACAACTTGAACACGTCTCTCTCCTTTCGCAAGTTTCCTTCCGTGCGTGGGCGCCGCCCTCGGCAGAGCGCCTACTCCCCCTTCCCCCCGCGCCGCGCCTCACCGTTCCTGACCCGCTCGATATGCATGGCCAGGTACATCCACTCGTTGCCCGACACCTCGCACCCGTGCCGACGCCGCACGTAGTCCACGATGTTGTCCGCGCATGCGGCCGCGACCGTGTACTCGCGCTGCACCATGGCGATGAGCCGGCGATCTTCCACGCCGGTGTTGAGCGGGGCGTCGCCGCCGGAGACGGCACGCTGGGCAAAGAGCTTCAGATGGACCATGAACCGGTAGTAGGCAAGGGAGTCCTCGTCGAACGCGATGTCGAGGCGCTCGCGCACGATGGCGAGGGAGCGCTGGATGATGGTCGCCATCTCCGTGGTGGCCTCCATGCCCACGCCCGTACTCGCGTTGACGAAGTGCAGGGCGATGAAGGCTGCCTCGTCCTCGGGCAGCTCGACGTCGAACACGCGGTCGAGATAGGCGAGCGCGACCTGGGCGCACTCGAACTCGTCGCGGTAGACCATCTTCGTCTCGAACGTGAGCCGATTGGCGATGACCTGCCCTTTGCGGGCGCGCTCCACCGCGAAGTGGATATGGTCGGCGAGCGCGAGGTAGACGCCGTCCTCGAGATCGCGCCCCAACCGCAAGCGAGCATGCTCCACGATGGCCTGCGCGGCCTCGAAATACTCCTCGGGAATGAGCGCGATGAGCCCGTCCAGACGGCGCGAGAGCTCCGGGACGTGCTGCGTGAACAGGCGCTCTACCACGGCCTCGGCAAGCACGTCGCCGCGCTTGCGGCCGAAGGCGACGCCCTTGCCCATGGCGATGCAGTCCTGCCCCTGCCCATCCACCACGATTGCGATGTTGTTGTTCAGTATTTTTGCAATCGTCAGCACGCGTTCAAACCCTTTCAGCCGAACCGGTGACGAAAAAACGACACCGGAGCGGGAATGACCCAACTCTCGGTGTCGCCTGCCCAGCCAGTCACGATCCTCAACTAGTTGATGGAGCCGATTCTACGGGCCGGGAACCCCGCTGTCAAAGAGAAAGCCCGGAACGGTCGCTATCCCCTGGCAGACGGCCACAGCGCACCTGGGAAAGCCAGGAGGCCGGCTTGCCTCGCACGCCCGGCCTCCTTCGGCTACGAAAGGCTGTCCAGCAGGTTGACCGCCGCTCCGATGAGCGGCGCCTCGCCTTCCAGCTCGCCGATGATTATGGGCGCCTCCTACAAAGGGGGTCGAGCTCCTGGCTCTTATAGCCCTCGTGGATGGACGCGCGCCACGTCTCGCTCCGCCAACCGTCCTTGCCGCGCCTGGCCGACGTGAACCGCGTGACCGGGATGGCCAGCTCCTTCGGGGACCGGCTCGCGTGGGGCGCGGCGCAGACGGGC
>Cebus_capucinus_imitator_PRJNA485217_SSR024__coassemble_981_pt1 | contig 18869 bp, 19 predicted proteins | sample Cebus_capucinus_imitator_PRJNA485217_SSR024__metabat2_low_PE_009 | metagenome-assembled genome bin Cebus_capucinus_imitator_PRJNA485217_SSR024
AATGTCCACACATGTATTTAAGTGGACGTTCTCCCCGGGCAAATGTCCACACATGAAAGGAATCCCCATGTTCGGCCCTACCCTCATCTCCGCCAAATCCTCCCGTCGCGACCGCGCCAAACAGCTCGAACGCCTGCGCCAGGCGCTCAATACCGCCGACGCCGTTATCGTGGGCGCCGGAGCGGGCCTCTCCACCTCTGCCGGCTTCACCTACGCCGGGGAACGCTTCGAGCGTCACTTCCGCCTTTGGCGCGAACGCTACGGATTCACCGACATGTATTCCGGCGGCTTCCACCCTTACGACACGCTCGAGGAGTTCTGGGGCTTTTGGAGCCGAAACATCCTGGCCAACCGCTACACGGATGCACCGAAGCCCGTGTACGGCAAGCTCATGGACCTGATTGGCGACAAGGACCACTTCGTCCTCACCACCAACGTGGATCATTGCTTCCAAAAGGCCGGCATCGATCGACACCGCCTCTTCTACACGCAGGGCGATTACGGCCTCTTCCAGTGCAGCCGCCCCTGCCACGACAAGACCTACGGCAACGAGGAGCAGGTCCGCGCCATGTGCGCCGCGCTGGACGCCAAGATCGAGCGGCAGCTCAAGGCCGGCACCCCCTCGCGCGAACTCGACCTTGGCATACCCTCCGAGCTCATCCCCCGCTGCCCCGTATGCGGCGAGCCGATGACCACCAACCTCCGCTGCGACGACACCTTCGTGGAGGATGCCGGCTGGCACGCCGCCGCGCGCCGATACACCGAGTTCCAGCGGCGCCACGAGGGGATGCGCACCCTCTACCTGGAGCTGGGCGTGGGCGGCAACACCCCGGCCATCATCAAGTACCCGTTCTGGCAGATGACGGCCAAGAATCCGCGCGCCACCTATGCCTGCATCAATTATGGCGATGCCTTCGCGCCGAGCACCATCGAGCACCGGTCCATCCTGATAGACGGCGATATCGGCGAGACGCTCTCCGCCCTCTAGCCCTCGCCGCGCATCGATGGTTCAATGGAGCAGTCACCCTTCAGCCCATCGACGCATGCGGAGGTAGCCATGGACGAACGGGAAAAGCGCGACCGCGGCCTGTGGTACGACGCCAACAACGACCCCGACGCGCGTGCCGAGCGGCTCCGCTGCCGTCGGCTCGTGCACGAGTTGAACGCGCTCGACCCCGCCGACAAGGCGAGTCGTGGCCGCATCCTCTCCCAGCTCTTCGAGAGCTTCGGCGAGGGGACGGAGCTCCTGCCGCCGTTCCAGTGCGATTGCGGCTACCTCATCTCCATAGGCCGGGAGAGCTTCGTGAACTACGGCGCGTACTTCATGGACGGCGGGCGCATCCGCATCGGCGACCACGTGTACATCGGGCCCAATTGCGGCCTCTACACCGCGCAGCACCCGCTGCGCTGGCAGGAGCGTAACCTGGGGTTGGAGCGGGCGCTGCCCATCACCATCGGCGACAACTGCTGGCTCGGCGGCGACGTCAAGGTCATGCCCGGCGTGACCATCGGCGAGGGCTGCGTTATCGGCGCGGGCAGCATCGTCACGCGCGACATCCCCGCGGGTATGCTCGCGCTAGGCGCGCCGTGCCGCCCGGTGCGCGCCATCACCGAGGCAGACTCCATCTTTGGCGAGGCGGGCCGCTAGGCGCGAGCGCCTTTCCGCGTGCCGCCCCGCCCCGTCCCCGGCCATCTCGCGGCGCCTTGACAACTCATAGGGGCCGCGTGCTATAGTTTCGAACATGCCGAGCCGCAGGGGTGCTTTCCCTGCGGCTCATTTTATTTGTCGAAGCCTCGTGCTCGCGCTGTTCTGCGAGATATAGGCTATCGGCCCCCAACACCATGGCGCTCGAGTGCAGCCGGGACCACGTCCCGCTATATGCCGCCGCGCCATATCGTATCGACGCTGAATTCAGCGTCCGCCGACCCGAAAGGAGCCTTTCTCCATGCCTATCGGAATCGTCATCGCCCTTTGCGCCGTCTTCTTCGGAGGGTTCTTGGGCGTGCTGCTCGGTCGCTACGTGCCCCAGCGCATCTGCACCACGCTCAACCTCATGTTCGGCCTCTGCTCGCTGGCGATGGGAATCTCGCAGGTCGTGGGCGTGGCGGCGCTTGCCCCGCTCGTGCTCGCCGTCATCCTCGGCACGGCGCTCGGCACGGGCGTGCGCCTCGAGCGCACCATCTCCCGCGCGGCCGGCAGGCTCCAAGGGCCGTTGAACGCCCTGCTTCGGGGCAACGGCGTCACCGGTATGGCGCAGGACGAATGGATGAGCCGTTACGTCGCTGCCGTGGTTCTGTTCTGCGCCTCGGGAACCGGCATCTACGGCGCCCTGCAGGAGGGCCTCGCTGGCGACCCCTCCATCCTCGTGACCAAGGCCGTGCTCGACTTCTTCACTGCCCTCATCTTCGCCTGCGACCTCGGCATCATGCTGCCGCTCATCGCCCTGCCCGAGGCCGCGATCCTGCTGGCGCTCTTCGCCCTGGCCGGGCTCATCCTGCCGTTCACCGACGACGCCATGATCGCCAACTTCAAGGCCATGGGCGGCATCCTCATGTTGGCGACAGGTTTCCGCATCACCCGGATGCACGAGTTCCCCGTGGCGGACATGCTTCCCGGCATGATCTTCGTGATGCCCCTGACCTGGGCCTACACCGCCTTCGTCGCCCCTCTTCTGGGATAGCGCCGTACCGCCCGGGACGCACCGCCGGCGAGGCGGAGTCCAGCTTTGGCGAGGCGAGCCGCAAGGCGCGAACGCCTTTCCGTAGCCCTCCGCCGACCATGCCGCCGGCGAGGCCGCGGCTGCCTCCTCTCGCCGAAAAGCGGGCCGATCGCTCCCGTTCCAACCGGTACGGTGGCAAAATGGACGGGAGCCGCAAACGAACGAAGGGGAGGTCTCCATGCTCGCCGACTACCATGTCCATTCCGAATTCTCGGACGACTCGAGCTACGCCGCGGAGGATGTCTGCCGTGACGCCATCCGGCACGGCCTGGACGAAATCTGCTTCACCGACCATGTGGACTACGGCGTCAAACCCGACTGGGACGAGTTCCGCGCCGGGGCGGCGAGCCCCCGCATGGAGGCGCATGCCGGCGGGCGCGAGGAGCCGGTGCTCAACGTGGACTACGACCGCTACTTTCCCACCCTGGAGGCGCTGCGCGAACGCTACGCCCCGCTCGGGCACGGCAGCCAGCTCGGCGGGCTCTCGGTCAAGATCGGCCTGGAGCTCGGCGCGCAGAGCTGCACGCTCGGGCAAAACCGCGCCCTCGTGGAGCGCTACCGTGACCGCATGGACTTCGCGATCCTCTCCATCCACCAGGTAGGCAACCTCGAGTTCTGGAACGGCGCCTTCCAGCGCGGCCGCGCGCAGGAGGAGTACAACCTCGCCTATTACGAGGAGATGCTCCGCGTAGTGGAGGGCTTTTCCGGATACTCGGTGCTGGGCCACATGGACCTCATCAAACGCTACGACCCGGCGGGGATCTTCCCCTTCGAACGCACGCGCGACATCACCGCCGCGATTTTGGAGCGGGTCATCGCCGACGGGCACGGCATCGAGGTCAACACCTCGAGCTTCCGCTACGGCCTGCCCGACCTGCAGCCGTGCACCGAGATCCTCAAGCTCTACCGCGACCTAGGCGGACGCATCATCACCATCGGCTCCGACTCGCATAAGGAGGCGCACCTCGGCGCCTATATCGGCATGGTGAGGAAGCGGCTCGCGGCGCTCGGCTACACCGAGTACTGCACCTTCAACGCCTGGGAACCCGTGTTCCACCCGCTCGCATGACCTGACGGAACACGCAGCACCAAAAAGGTGGACATTTGCCCCGGGCAAATGTCCACCGTTGCGTTACTTCTTGAGCGGGTCCAGGACGACGGTGCCGAACGAGCTGCCGTCGGCCAGGCGCGGGCCCGCCGGCCAATGCGGCACATAGGGCTCCTCCAAGAAGGCGACCTCCTCGGCGGAAAGCCCCAGCTCGCAGGCGCGCGCGGCATCGTCGTATTGCTCGGGGCGCGTGGAGCCGATGATGGGCGACGCCACGCCCTTGGCGTAGTGCCAGGCCAGCGCGACCTCGGTCATGCTCACGCCGCGGCGCTCGGCAAGCTCGCGCACGCGGGCAGCCACGAGCTTATCGGCCTCCTCCGTGCCGTCGTACTTGGAGCGCGCCACCACGTCCGTATCGCTGCGCAGGGTCTTCGCGTGCCAGTCCGGCCTCGCAAGGCGCCCCGCGGCGAGCGAGCTGTACGGCGTCAGGCTCACGCCGTACTCGCGGCACACGGGGATCATCTCGCGCTCGTCCTCACGCTGCACCAGGTTGTAGTGGTCCTGCATGCTCACGAAGTGCGCCAGACCGTGCCCGTGCTGGTAGGCGAGCATCTTGTGGAACTGGTAGCCGAACATGGCCGAGGCGCCGAGCGCGCGGACCTTGCCGGCGCGCACCAGGGCGTCCAAGGCCTCGCAGGTCTCCTCGATCGGCGTGTCGTAGTCGAAGCGATGGATGATGTAGAGGTCCAGGTAGTCGGTGCCGAGGCGGCGCAGCGTCCCCTCGATCTCGCGCTCGATGGCCGCAGCCGAGAGCCGGCCCTCGTTGAAGTAGACCTTCGATGCCAAGACCACGTCCTCGCGGCGGGCGTGCCGGGCGATGGCCGCGCCCAGGTACTCCTCGCTCGTGCCGTCCGAGTAGCAGTTGGCGGTGTCGAAGAAGTTGATCCCCAGCTCGAGGGCGTGCGCCACCATGGCGTCCGTCGCCGCGGCGTCGAGCGTCCACGCGTGCATCTTGCTCGCGCGGTCCCCGAAGCTCATGCCTCCCACGCACACGCGCGAGACCTCGATACCGGAATCCCCCAGCTCAACGTAGTTCATGACGATCCCTTCCCTCTCTAACCCAACAGCGGCGTGGACATTTGCCCGGGGAGCTTGTCCACCCTACAGGCCCAGACCGCGTGCCCACGAACGGGCGGCGCGCTCGCTATTCACAACCTCGCCGTTCTGCCAGCTTGCAAGCGGTGCCAACTTGGCGAGCTCCGCCGTGGAGCGACCCATACCCGAGCCACCGGAGGTCGCGAAGGTGATGACGCGCTTGCCAGCGAGCTTCGCCGCGTTACCCGTGACCCACGCGTCCACGGCCTTGGGCGCCACGTACCACCAGATGGGAAAGCCTACGAGCACCGCGTCGTAACCGGTAAGGTTCGTCGGTGCGCCCGCGAGCCCGGGCAGCTGCGCCTCACCGTTCATCTCAAGCGTGCTGCGGCTCCGCTTGTCGTTCCAGTTGAGGTCGGCGGCCGTATAACGCTGGGCCGGCTCGATCTCGAGCAAGTCGGCGCCCAACTCGCCTGCCACGACCTCGGCAACGCGAGCCGTCGTTCCCGTCGCGGAGAAATATGTCACGAGCGTACGAGCCATGGTCCTTCCTTTCGTCGGCTTCCTCATGCCCATTCAACGCCTGCAAAGCGCATGCGTCAAATGCCCATGAGAAAAGCTATGCATGCGCGCGAGGCATGGAACATAGCCGGGATAGAGACCCGCAGGAGTGGACATTTGCCCCTGGACATTTGCCCGGGGAGTTTGTCCACTCCCGAGTGGACGTTCTCCCCGGGCAAACGTCCACTGTCCACAACCGGGCCGTTACAGCGACTCGATCAGGCTCACGAGGCGCTCGACGTGCTCGGCAGCCTTTGCGCGGATCGCCGCCTCGCCCTCCTCGGTGCCGCGCATCTGGTACGAAACGCCGCCGGTGGCGATGACGCCGGCGAGCTCCATGCCCGTGAAGCCGGCCGTCGCCGCGGAGTTGTTGAAGAACTCCTCCACGGTGTAGCCCATGGGCGCGTCCTTGGCGTAGAGCTCGAGCGGGGCTCCCGTGGTGCAGGAGACCACGAGCTTCTTGCCCTCGAGCGCATGGCCAGAGCTTCCGTGGCTCCATCCGTGAACGAAGGTGTCCTCCATCCACTTCTGCAGCAGCGAGGGCATGGCGAACCAGAAGACGGGGAACTGCAGCACGATGACGTCGGCGGCCTCGCACTTGGCCTGCTCGGCGGCGACGTCGATCTTGAAGTCGGGGTACAGCTCGGAAAGGCTGTCGATGACGGCCTCGGGCAGGCGCTGGCGCAGCTGGGCGAGGATCTCCTTGTTGGCGGCGGAGTCGCCGGCGATGTCGGTGTGGCCGGAGACGATGAGGACGTTCTTCATGGGTGGTTCCTTTCGGACGGTCGGTTTGTGCGTGCCTTTGCCGTTTACCCTGGAAAGCTCGTTTTCAACGGGTCCGCTTCAACGGATCCGCTTTGGGAGGACTACCGCGTGGCGTGGCCGCGGTCGGCCATGAGCTCGGCGCCCACGGCGACCTGGTCGTGCTCGCACTCGTCGATGAACGTGTAGAAGGCGGCGGCGGGCACGCCCGTCACCTCGGATGCGACGTCAGTGATGCCCTTCACGAGGCGGCGCTTCTGCTCGATATCGAGCTTACCGATCTGGAGGTGGATGGCGGGCATGGTATGTCCTTTCTCTAGGGCGTTAAATCCGTTGCGGATGGTCGTCGATTCTCAAGCCTGGACCTTGCTCCAAGTCAAGTTGCGCTGTGGACAAACTCCCCGGGCAAACGTCCACTCGCGGCAGATGGGGCGGCCCTCGTAACTCATGCCGCTTTTGTGTGCCATTTGCCCTGAGCAAATGTCCCTTGAGCAAATGTCCACGGGGCAAATGTCCACCTTCCTTGTCAGGAGAGGAGCTCGGCGGGGGAGAGGTCCTTGTTCATGAAGATGAACTCGCAGATTTGCTCGGGTTCCTCCGCGCAGCCCTTGCGGACCCAGAGCCAGATGATCGAGGTCACGCCCGAGAGCAGCATCTCGCGGCCGTAGTCGTGCGGAAGGCCGCGGTAGGAGAGCGTGTACTCGGGCCATCGGGCGGCCTCGCGCTCGAGCAGCCGGCCAAGCACCTCCTTGAAGCGCTCCTGCAGCCGCGCGTCGCGGCCGCCGCCGGTGAGCGCGCTGATGAAGTCGAGGTTCTCCCGCGCGTAGCGCAGCGCCTTGAGTACGTTGGCGCGCGGGATGAGGTCCTCGGCGGTCCCCGCGTCCTCGTCCTCGGCGAGCAGGATGCGGGAGAAGTCCTCCATCACGGCATCCACCTGCTTGGCCATGAGATCGATCTTGTCGGTGTAGTGCGCGTAGAACGTGCCGCGGTTGATGCCCGCCTCGCGGGCGACCGCGCTCGCCGTGACGCCCTCGATCCCGCGTTCGCGGATGAGCTTGGTGAGCGCGGCGCGGATCTTGGCCTCCGTCTTGGTCTGGCGCTGCTGTGCCATCGTCCCTCCCTGCCGTATGGACATTTGCCCCGGGCAAACGTCCACTCCTCCGGGCAAACGTCCACGCCTCGCGGCTTAAATAAACACTTTGTCTGATTTTGCTTATTGCGATGCCCTTGGCCTCATTCTAGAGTTCTGTGCAAATTAAATCAACATGTTGTATAGATAAGGAGTAGACGACATGGGATTCATCGACATACGGCACGGCTACAAGCGCTACAAGACGGGCGATACCGTGTTCGAGGCGAACCGCGACGTGAACTTCACGGTTGAGAAGGGCGAGCTCGCCATCATCTTGGGCACGTCGGGCGCCGGCAAGTCGACGCTGCTCAACATCCTGGGCGGCATGGACACGGCCGACGAGGGCGACGTAGTCATCGACGGCCGCAACATCGCCGGTGCGACGCCGCACGAGCTCACGCGATACCGCCGCGACGACGTGGGCTTCGTCTTCCAGTTCTACAACCTGGTGCCCAACCTCACCGCCAAGGAGAACGTGGAGCTCGCGAGCGACATTGTGGACGACGCACTGGACGCCGCGGAGGTGCTCGACATGGTGGGCCTGCACGGGCGCATGGACAACTTCCCCGCCCAGCTCTCCGGCGGCGAGCAGCAGCGCGTGGCCATCGCCCGCGCAGTGGCGAAGAGCCCCAAGATCCTGCTGTGCGACGAGCCCACGGGCGCGCTCGACTACAACACCGGCAAACAGGTCCTCCAGATCCTGCAGGACATGAGCCGCGAGCGCGGCGTGACGGTGGTCATCGTGACGCACAACTCGGCCATCGCGCCCATCGCCGACCGCGTGATCCGCATGCACGACGGCATGGTGACGAGCGTCGACGTGAACCCGCGGCCGCGGGCCATCGCCGAGATCGAGTGGTAGGAGGCGAGCATGAAGGAGAGGAGCAAGAGGAAGAAGCGCCAGCTTCGGAATGACATCCGCCGTACGTTCGGCAAGTCGCGCGGACGGTTCGCGTCGATCGTGGCGCTGATAGCGCTGGGCGCCTTTGCGCTCGTTGGCCTCAAGGTGGCGGGCCCCGACATGCGTGCCACGGCGGAGCACTTCGTGGGGAGGCAGGACCTCGCCGACCTCGAGGTCATCGGTGACCTGGGTCTCGACGCGGACGACGAGGCGGAGATCGAGCGGGCCTCGGGCATCCGCGCCGTCGAGTACGGCTACCTCAAGGACGTGATCGTGGCGGGTTCGCACGACGCGATCCGCGTATGGTCGCGGCCCCAGGAGCTCAGCACCTTCGAGGTGGTGGAGGGGCGCCTGCCCGAGGCTGTCGACGAGGTGGCGCTCGATGCCGACCTGGCGAAGGACCATCCCGTGGGCTCCACGTTCAACGTCTCCGAAAAGGCCGCGGCCGACGGCTCGAACGCACTGAAGCGCCATGGCTTCACGGTGGTGGGCGTGGTCAACTCGGCCGAGATCGTCTCGGACGTGAACCGCGGCGCCACGCAAAGCGGCACGGGCTCGCTCGCAGGCTACGCCGTGGTGGCGCCCGAGGCCTTCGACGTGGATTACCACATGGTAGCCCGGGTGGCGTTCGAGGACACGGAGGGGCTCGACCCCTTCGGCCAGGATTACCTCGACCGCGTGGCCACGCACAAGGAGGAGCTGGAGAAGGTGGTCGCCGGCCAGCCCGAGCATCGGCTTGAGGCCGTGCGCGCCCAGTACCAGGACGCGATCGACGAGGGGCGGGCCAAGGTCGACGACGCCCGCGCCCAGCTCGCGGACACCAAGGCGACGCTCGACGCCGCCGCGGCGCAGCTTGAGTCCGGCCGGGCACAGATTGCGGCCTCGGAGGGCGAGCTCGCCGACGCTTCGGGCAAGCTCGTGAGCGCCCGAGCGCAGCTCGAAGCCACGTGGGCGCAGCTGGGCGAGGCCAAGGAGACGCTGGACGCCACGCCCGCACGGCTAGACGCGGCCCGCGGGCAGCTCGAGTCGGCGGCCTCGCAGTTGGTGGACGGCCGCACGCAGCTCGCGCAGAAGCAGGCGGAGCATGACGCCGGCGTCGCGGCGCTGGCCTCGGCGCGCGAGGATGTCCTGAGGCAGTTCGAGGCGGCCCAATCCGGCATCGATGCCAGCCGAGGCAAGCTCGAGGACGCCAAGGCGGCCTACGAGCGGCAACTTGCCGAGCTGCGGGAGCGCCTGGACGCCGCGCAGGCGGCCGGCGATAAGGACGCCGCGGCGCACGCCCAGCAGCGGATCGACCAGGTCCAGGAAGCGTACGACCGCTTCCTCAACGCCGACGCCGACCCCGATGCCGCGGGCGAGGACGGCGGCTACACGGCGCTCATCTCCCAGCTCGATGCCTCCCAGGCGCAGCTCGAGGCTAAGCGGCAGGCGGCCGATCAGGAGTTCGCGGCCAAGCAATCCCAGCTCGACGAGGCCGCGGCGCAGCTCTCCGCTGCGGGCGATGCCCTCGCCCAGAAGCAGGCCGCCTACGACGCTGCCAAGGCGAGCTACGCGCAGGGAGTGGCCTCCTACAACGAGGGGCTTTCGACGTACCGCGCGGGCCTCGCCTCTTGGAAGGACGCGGCGGAGCAGCTTGCGAGCAAGGCTGGGGAGTACGGGCAGGGCGAGGCACGCCTCGAGAGCGCTCGCGCCCAGCTTGCCGCCAAGCAGGCCGAGTACGAGGACGGCCTGGCGGCCTACGAGGACGCCCTGCCGGATGCCGAGGCCCAGATCGCCGACGGCGAGGCCGACCTTGCCGATGCCCGCCTCACCCTGGCGGAGCTGGAGACGCCCGCCTACAACGTCTACACCCGCCGCGAGGCGCCGGGCTCAGAGGGATACCGCACCTACGATTCCGTGTCCGAAATCGTGGATTCGCTCGCCAACATCTTCCCGTACTTCCTGTACCTGGTGGCGGCGCTCGTGGCCTCGACCACGATGGCCCGCATGGTGGACGAGGAGCGCATCGGCGCCGGCACGCTCAAGGCGCTGGGCTACGGCGACGCCGACGTCATGGCCAAGTTCGTGGTCTACGGCGCCTCGGCCGCGGTGCTCGGCACACTTGTCGGCGTGGTGCTGGGGCACACGCTGCTGCCGCTCATCGTGTACAACGCATACGGCCCCAAGTACGTCTTCCCCCGCATCGAGCTGCACGTGAATGTGGCGATCTCGCTCGCCTGCCTGGCGCTCGCCCTTGTGGTGACAGTGGTGCCGGCGTGGCTCGTCGTCCGCTGCGAGCTCGCGGAGAAGCCGGCGGCGCTGCTGCTGCCCAAGCCCCCGGCGGCGGGTTCCAAGATCTTGCTCGAGCGTGTGAGGCCGATCTGGAGCCGCCTCTCGTTCATGGGCAAGGTCACAGCGCGCAACATCTTCCGCTACAAGAAGCGCGCCCTCATGACCGTCGTGGGCGTGGCCGGGGCCGTGTGCCTCATGTTCACGGGCTTCGGCGTGCGGCGCTCGGTCAGCGGCATCGCGAGCGAGCAGTTTGGCAAGATTATCGGCTACGACCTGATCGTAGCCAAGAATGCGCATGTGGACGGGGACGAGCAGGACGCCATCGACGAGCTGCTGGATTCGGACGACGTGGAGGCCCACGCGGGCGTGACGTACGAGGCGCTCACCAAAGTCGCCGGCGCCAAGGGCGACGCGCAGGAGGTCTCGCTGCTCGTGCCCGAGGACGCCGACGGCTTCGGCAAGTACCTTGACCTGCGGGATCGCGAGACGGGCGAGAAGCTCTCCCTGGATGGGGGCGGCGCCGTGGTCTCCGAGCGCCTGGCCGAGCTCGCGGACGTGGGCGTGGGGGACACGCTCACGTTCAAGGACAGCGCCGGCACGGAGCGACGCGTGCGCGTGGGCGGCATCTGCGAGATGTACGTGAACCACTTCATGTTCATGGACCGCGACACCTACGCCGAGGTCTTCGGCGAGGACGCGAGCGTGAACGCCTACGTGGCCACGCTCATGGACGGGAGCCTGACCGGGACGGAGGACATGGCCGCCCGGTTCATGGAACTCGCGGGCGTGAAGGGCGTGGTGCAGTCCGCCTCGCTCATCAACATGGTCGACGTGATTGTGGCCTCGCTCAACAAGATCATGGGGATCTTGATCGGGCTGGCGACGCTGCTTGCGATCGTGATTGTCTACAACCTGGTGACGATCAACGTGTCGGAGCGCATCCGCGAGCTGTCGACGGTGAAGGTGCTCGGGTTCTTCACCGGGGAGGTGACGATGTACATCTACCGCGAGACGATCCTGCTCTCCGTGTTGGCGGTGCCGGTGGGTTGGGGCCTGGGAAGGCTGCTGCAGCTCTACATCATCGACGCCGTGCCGCCCGAGACGGTGATGTTCGACCCGGCGTGCGGAGCGTTGCCCTTCGTGGTCTCGGCCACGGTGGTGGCGGTTGTGGTGGGGGCGATGTACCTGGTGGTGCGCCGTCGCCTGCGCCGCGTGGACATGCTCGAGGCCCTCAAGAGCGTCGACTAGCGCGAGGATGTGGACATCTGCCCGGGTGTGGACATCTGCCCGGGGAGAATGTCCACACCGGGCTGCTCTAGAAGCTCCGGAAAAGGTGACGATTTCCCCAGGAGGTTTTCGCCTAAACGCGTTTCCCCGTCAGTCATACTTGGTTGGATGGCAAGCGATCGCAAGGAGGGACACCCATGAAAGTTCTGCTCGTGAACGGCAGCAGCCACAGACACGGCACCACGATGGTGGCGCTCGAAGAGATGATCGAGGTCTTCGAGTACGAGGGCATCGAATGCGAGGTGTTCCAGCTGGGCGCCAAGCCCATCGCGGACTGCATCGGCTGCGGCCACTGCGCCAAGGCCGGAAGCTGCGTCTTCACCGACGACGCCGTGAACGAGTTCCTCGACCGCGCGGGCGAGGCCGACGGCTTCGTCTTCGGCACGCCCGTCTACTACGCTCACCCCTCCGGGCGCGTGCTGTCCTTCCTCGACCGCGCCTTCTACGCCAACGGCGGCGGCGATCGCGGCGACGTCTTCCGCTTCAAGCCGGGCGCGGCGGTGGCGGTCGCGCGCCGCGGCGGCACCACGGCCTCGCTCGACGCGCTCAACAAGTACTTTGGCATCTCCCAGATGCCCATCGCAGGATCCACGTACTGGAACATGGTGCACGGCGCGGTGGCCGAGGATGCCGGCAAGGACGAGGAGGGCCTGCAGACCATGCGCAACCTCGCGCGCAACATGGCGTGGATGATGCGCTGCTTCGAGGCCGGCCGCGCCGCAGGTGTGGAGCTGCCCGCAACCGAGCGCGGTGCGCGCACCAACTTCATCCGCTAGCTGCCAAGCCGAGGGCCGCCCGCCCTTCGGGAACCGGGCTCGCGGCATGTCGTCCTCTCGATAGCGCAGGCAGCCGGTCGCATGGCCTATCTGGCGACACGGGGTCCTCAGCAGGAATAGCTCCATACCGAGGACCCCGTGCGCCCTGTTCCATCGTCTTTACACGACGCCTACTTGACGGCACGGCCCGCCTCATAGGCCTCGGCCAGCGCCGGGTTGCCCTCGATGGCACCCTTTTCCCAGGCGCCCGAGCCGTAGATCTCCGCCGCGACGACGGCGCCGTCGATGCAATCGGTGAAGCCGCGCAGCGCGTCTATCGTCCGCGACATGGCGGACCGCCCCGCGGCGGCCGTGGCGATGAAATAGAATGTCTTACCGGCAAGCTCGGTGTAGCGCGGCAGCATGCGGTCGATGGCCGCCTTCATCCAGCCGCTCATGGAGTAGAAGTACACGGGCGTCGCCAGCACGATCGCATCCGCGTCGAGCATACGGCCCAGAAGACCGTCGCCGTCGTCCTTCTGCACGCAGGCACCCGTCTTGCGGCACGCGTCGCAGGCGCGGCAGTTTCCGATGGCGAGGTCGCGCAGGCAGATCTTCTCCACCTCATGCCCTGCCTCCACGGCACCGCGCTCGAACTCACGGCACAGCGCGTCGGAGTTGCCGTCCTTGCGCGGGCTCCCCTCTACGATCAAAACCTTTGTCATGGTGTCTCCTATCTAGTGGACACTTGCCCGGAGTGGACATTCTCCCGGGGAGTTTGTCCACGCTAGTGGCCGCCGAACACGGGGATATCCAGCGTGTCGAGCAGCGCGTCTATGCGGGCGAGCTCGGCAGCGCCCAGCCGCACCTCGGCGGCGGCCAGGTTCTCGCACAGGCGCTCCGGCTTACGGCTGCCCGGAATCGGCACCAGGCGCTCGTTCTTGGCGAGCATCCACGCCAGCGAGACCTGCGCGCTCGTGGTGCCGTACGCGTCCGCGAGCTCCGCCAGCAGCGCTATCAAGGGCGCGGCGGCGTTCTGGCCCTCCTCCCCGAACTGCGGCATCATGCCCCGGTAGTCCTGCGCGCCCTCGAACTTCGTCCCCGCGCCGTACGCGCCGCTCGTGAGGCCGTTGGCCAGCGGCGAAAACGCCACGTAGGCCACGCCGAGCTCATCGCACGCCGGCCAGATCGACTCGTGCCAGCGCGCCGCCAGGGAGTATCGGTTCTGGATCGCGGCCACCGGGCACACAGCATGGGCGCGGCGCAGGTAGTCCTCACTCGCCTCCGAAATGCCCCAGGCACGGATCTTGCCCTCGGCGATGAGCGCCGCCATCAGCTCGGCCACGGTCTCGGGCTCCACCTTGGGGTCGATGCGGTGCTGGTAGTACAGGTCGATATAGTCGGTACCCAAGCGGCGCAGGCTGCCCTCCACGCTCGCGCGGATGGTAGCCGGCGAGCTGTCGAGCGCGAGCGAGCGGTCCGCCGCGTGCCGCACGCCGAACTTGGTGCCGATCACCACCTGGTCGCGCACGGGCGCGAGCGCCGCGCCCACCACGTCCTCGTTATGGGCGATGCTTCCGTCCGCCCGCTCGCCCACGTAGCACTCTGCCGTGTCGAAGAAGGTGTAGCCCATCTCGTACGCCTCGCGCACCACGCGCTCGGCCGCGGCGTCGTCCATGGGGTCGCCGCTCGCGTGCGTGAGCCCCATGCAGCCCATCCCGACCGGCGACACCTCGATGCCGCTGCTTCCCAAAACCCGCTTCTCCATATCATCCTCCAAAAACCGTGGACGTTTGCCCGGGGCAAATGTCCACTCGTTCGCTCGTGACGGTCTACTCGTCCCAGGCCACGTTCTTGCCTCCGCAGCGCGCCTCGACCAACTTGCTGAACATCGCCACGGTTTCGGGATCGTCGTGGCTGAAGAAGCTGCTGGTCTTGGTGTCGAGCGCGGCGATGCGCGCCATCTCGTCGGCCGCAAGCTCGAAGTCGAAGACGTCGAGGTTCTCCACCATCCGCTCGCGATGCACGCTCTTGGGGATGACCACCACGCCGCGCTGCAGGTTCCAGCGCAGCATCACCTGCGCGGTCGTCTTGCCGTGGGCAGCGGCAATCGCGGCCAGCACCTCGTTTTGGAACAGGCCGCCACGGCCCTCACCGAAGGGCGCCCAAGCCTCGTGTTGCACGCCGTACTTCTCCTCCCACTCCATGAGCTCGACCTGCTGGTCAAGCGGGTGCGTCTCCATCTGGTTCACCATGGGCTTGATACGGTTGAACTCGCAGAACTCCACCAGGCGGTCAACGTAGAAGTTGGAGATGCCGATAGCGCGAAGCTTGCCCTCCTCGTACAGGTCCTCAAGGGCATGCCAGGCGCCGAACGCATCGCCGAAGGGCTGGTGGAGCAGCATGAGGTCGAGGTAGTCGGTCTTGAGCTTGCGCAGGCTCTCCTCGACCGAGGCGCGCGTCTGTTCGTAGCCGAAGTGCTCGAGCCACACCTTGCTCGTGAGGAAGATATCCTCGCGCGCCACACCCGAGGCGGCGATGGCCGCACCCACCTGCTCCTCGTTGTAGTAGGCCTGCGCCGTGTCTATGGAGCGATAGCCCACCTCGAGCGCGTCGCGCACGCAGCGCTCGCACTCCTCGGGGGTTACCTGGTACACGCCGTAGCCCAGCTGCGGCATCTTGACGCCATTGGAAAGCGTTACGTAGTTCATGGGATATCTCCTGCCCTCATGTTTCATGTTTGGCGTGGACGTTTGCCCGGGGCATTTGTCCACCCACGGTCGTTCGTTGTGGACATTTGCCCGGGGCAAGCGTCCACAGGGCGCGTGGCTGCCTTGCGCTATTCGCCCGGGGCGAAGTCCACCGAGTCGGCCACTGCGCGCTGGGCCTCGAAGGCCCCCAGGCGCTCAGCCGCCACGCGGATCGACTCGTCAAGCGCACGATGTCCCAACACCAGGCGCAAGGGAGCCGGCTCGGCGGCCACACTCTCCACGATGCGCTCGCACATGCGCGCCGGGTCGCCGGGCGCCAGGCCGTTCGCCGGGTCGAGCATGGCGAGGAAGCCGTGGGCGTGCTCGTACTCGGGCATGAGGTCGGCCACGCGCGCGCTGCCGTAGCGGAACTCCGTGCGCGCCCCGCCCGGCTCCACTATGGTCACGCCCACGCCGAAGGGCGCGACCTCCTGCGCCACGCTCTCGCAAAAGCCCTCGATGCCGAACTTGGTGGCGTGGTACATGCTGTTGGCGGCGTAGGCCACCGTGCCGCCGTAGCTCGAGATCTGCACGATGCGCCCGCCGCACTGCGCGCGCAGATGCGGGAGCGCCGCGCGGATGAGGGCGATGGAGCCGCGCAGGTTGGTGGCGATAATGCGGTCGACCTCCTCGTCCGAGAGCTCCTCGGCGCAGCCGAACAGGCCGTAGCCGGCGTTGCTCACCACCACGTCGATGCGCCCATGGCGGGCCCAGGCGGCGTCGACGACCTCGGTCACCGCGGCGGTCTCGCACACATCGAGCGTCTGCACGTCGAAGGTCTCCGGATAGGCAGCGGCCAGCTCTGCCACGGCCTCGCTACGGCGTACCGTGCCCACGACCGTCTTGCCCGCGGCGAGCAGCTGCGAGGCCAGCTCGCGCCCAAAGCCCGAGGACACGCCCGTGATCAGCCAAGTATTCGCATTTTCCATCGTTCCTCCTTCTCTTGTGGACATTTGCCCGGGGAGCTTGTCCACTGCCCGTGGACATTTGCCCGGGGAGCTTGTCCACTCCGTCACATCTCGAGAAGAGTATTCATCGGAGATTGCATATGAACAATTCGATTTGTTCTCCCTTTTGATAAGTGTTGCTTATACTTATCGCTCTAACCGATCTTGCCGACAGGAGGTCGCCATGCTCTTGCGCCAACTCGAGCTCTTTTGCGCCGTAGCCCGCGAGATGAGCTTCACGCGTGCCGCCGAGACCTGCAACATCTCGCAGTCAGCCATATCGCAGCAGGTCAAGGCCTTGGAAAAGGACCTTGGCTGTCAGCTGGTCGAGCGACGCGGCCGCAGCTTCGCGCTCACGCCGGCGGGGGCGCACCTCGCCCAGGGCGGCCGCACGCTGCTCGAGGCAGCCGAGGCCCTGCGCTACGAGGTGGAGGACATCGCCTACGGCAGGCCCCATACCCTGCGCATCGGCTACCTCAACCGCTACGAGGGCTGGGAGGTCGCCGCGGCGGTCGCCGCCTTCACGCGCCGCCATCCCCACATCGATACCCAGGTTTCGGCGGATTCGCACGAGGGCCTGTACCACGGCATGCTCGACGGTACGTACGACCTCGCTTTCAACAATCGCCGGCGCTCGCTCTCACCCGAGTTCAACAATGTGCACCTGGTGCGAAGCTGGGGCTACATCGTGGCCTCCGAGGGCAGCCGCCTCTCCACGAGAAGCTCCGTAAGCGCGCGCGACCTCGCCGGGGAGACGTGCATCCTCGTGTGCCCGCCCGAGCAGGAGCCCGCCGAGCGCACGTACTACCGAGATCAGCTCGGTTACCCATGCGATTTCACGCGCGCCGATACCCTTGAGCAGGCGCGCTTCCTGGTCGCCGGCAACAAGGGGTTCCTCCCCATCGGCACGCGAAACGAGCACGAGGACCCCGGCACCGTCCTGCGCCGCATCCCCATGATGACGCCCGCGGGCGAGGGCGCCGACCACGACCGACTTGTCCACGACCACAGCGACTACTACGCCTTCTGGCCGCGCGCCCGCGAGCACCCCTATGCCGGCGAGTTCGCCGAGATCTTATGCGAGCTGTTCGCCTAGCTGTATAGCGTGGCTGGGGGTGGACAAACTCCCCGGGCAAGTGTCCACGGAAAACGGGCGCATACCTTTGGCGGACAACTTGCCCCGCTCGCGGAATCGCCCGTGCGCAAACCCATGAAGCAGGCGAAGATGAGGTGACCGAAAACCCTTCGGTCAGGAGGCTCCCGTGTCCGTCCCGCGTATCAAATCCGATTCCGGGCTCTACCACGTTATGAACAGAGGCGTCGCCCTCATGGCGATCTTCGAGGACGACGAGGACCGCGAAGCCTTCCTCGGACTCCTCGCATCATGCGCTAAGCGCAGCGGAATCGAGGTCCATGCCTACTGCCTCATGTCCAACCACTACCATCTGCTGGTGCATGACGGCGAAAACGCGCTCAGCGATTTCTGCCGAAACCTAAACGCCGCCTATGCGGTTCACTTCAACAGGAGATACGAACGCGTGGGACCCCTGTTTCAAGCGAGGTTTCGCTCCGAGCCCATAACGAACGAGCAGCGATACCTCACGACGCTCAGGTACATCGTGCAAAATCCGCTTAAGGCGGGCTTGGGATCTCCCGACCGATATCGCTGGAGCAGCTACCGGGAATATGGCCAGAACCGGGGTATCGTCGACCCCTATTTCGCTGTCGAGATGCTCGGCGGCCTCGACGCCCTCCGCGATTTCCTTATGGCGCCAGACAGCGCGAACTGCCTGGATGTGCCCGCGGCGCACACCACCTCAGACGATGCGCTGCGGGCCTACCTTCAGGCTGAATTAAATGTGAGGGCGTCTGAGGTCGTCTCCCTCAAGAGACGCGACCGAAACCGCGTCCTCGTCGCCCTGAGGGGTGCGGGCTTCACGCTGAGACGGATCGAGCGCGTGACCGGCGTGAGCCGCAGCCTCATCCAAAAGGTGACCGCCGACCCGCGATAGTGGACGTTTGCCCGGGGAGTTTGTCCACTTCCTCGGGCACGCGGGTGGACATTCTCCCCGGGAGTTTGTCCACGCCTACGGTATGCTCGCAGGGAAAGGATCGATACCGAGGGGAACCGAGGGTGCATGAAGTTCACGATCGTGGCCGTGGGCAAGCTCAAGGAGCGCTTCTGGAAGGACGCGTGCGAGGAGTACCTCAAGCGCCTGCGCCCTTACGCCAAGACGGCCGTGCGAGAGGTCGCCGACATCGACCCGGCGAGGGCGGGCGGCGTGGACCCGGCGCGTGACAAGGAGGGCGCCGCCATCTGCGCCGCGCTCGACGCCTTGGGCCCGGACGCGCACGTGATGGTGCTCGACATTGGCGGACGCGAACGCTCGAGCGAGGACCTCTCCCGCCGTCTCGACGAGCTCGCCTTACGTGGCACGAGCGGCTTCGTCTTCGTGATTGGCGGGTCGGACGGCGTGAGCCAGGCAGTGCGTGCCCGCGCGAGCGAGACCCTCTCGTTCGGCCCCATCACGCTGCCCCACAACCTCGCCCGCGTGGTGCTGCTCGAGCAGCTCTACCGGGCGCAGAAGATCTCTCGCGGCGAGCCGTACCATAAGTAGCAAGCCAGGCGGCCCGTGCGTG
>Cebus_capucinus_imitator_PRJNA485217_SSR024__coassemble_994_pt1 | contig 18092 bp, 13 predicted proteins | sample Cebus_capucinus_imitator_PRJNA485217_SSR024__metabat2_low_PE_009 | metagenome-assembled genome bin Cebus_capucinus_imitator_PRJNA485217_SSR024
GGTGGATCGTCAGGGATTCGAACCCTGGACCTTGGGATTAAGAGTCCCCTGCTCTAGCCAGCTGAGCTAACGATCCAATATGTGTCCTCGAAGAGAGGATGGTGGACCGTCAGGGATTCGAACCCTGGACCTTGGGATTAAGAGTCCCCTGCTCTAGCCAGCTGAGCTAACGGTCCACATATGCGATTGAGAGAATGGGGTGGGTAAAGGGGCTCGAACCCTCGACCTTCGGGACCACAACCCGACGCTCTAGCCAACTGAGCTACACCCACCATGTCTCTCGCACAGCGCTTGGTTATTATGCACTCTGGCGAGATGCCGCGCAAGCCCTAATTTCGAGAATTTTTCCCGCAGGCGCGACGACGCTCCCACGCGCGCCCCGCGAGCCGGCACAGGAACACGCCGGTGGCGGCACCGCAGCAGTCGAGCAGCACGTCGGTCACCATGCCCGCACGCGCCGGTACGAACAGCTGGATCGTCTCGTCCAGGGAGGGAATTGCCGCGAGGAACACCGCGAGCGGCAGCCAGGCGCGGCGGGTCCGTGCGAGCGAGGGCCAGGCCGCGCGCGTGGCGAGAGTGCCGAGCACCGCGTACTCCGTGAAGTGCGCGGTCTTGCGCACCAGGAAGTTGGTGAGCCAGCCGGCGGGCAGCCCCAACGACGCCAGGAACTCGCGCGCGGCGGCGAGCACGCCCAAGCTCACCTCGGAGCTGCCCTCGCCCGGCACGAGTGAATTGCCCCAGATGAGGGCCACCATCGCGACGACCGCGACGGCCCAGGACACGGATACGGCGCGGCGGGCCCGCGCGAGGGGCATCACGCCTCGGCCCGCAGGCGCGGCATGGACATGGTGCCGCCCTGGATGACGCGCAGGTACTCGTGGGTCGCGCGGCGCATGCTCTTGGAGCGGATGTTGGCGAGCTCCTCGGAGAGGATCTCGTTCACGCGGCCGTGCATGGCAGTCTCGCGCGCGCCCTCGGCCATCGCCTCAGCGCGCTCGGCGCTCACGGGGGCGCCCACGGCGCGGACCCGAGGCGCGGGCGGCACGGGAGCCGGGGCCGAGGGCGCCTCGGGCTCGGAAGCGATATGGGCGGTCACGGCGGCGGCCCCCGACGCCTCGGCCGCGAGGGCGGAGGTCACCACGCCCTCACCCATGGCGGGGATCATGCTCGTGACCGACGCCTCGGGCGCCTCGTCCAGGATGGCGAGGGCGGCGGCCCACATGCCCTCGTGGCCGGAGTAGTCGGCCATGGGGACCTCGACGTCGCTCGGGCCGGGCAGGTCCTCGAAGGCGACCGGGGACGCCGCCGCAGAGGCGGGCGAGGCCGCATCCGCGTACGGCTCCGACGATTCCACGGAAGCCGCCGTAACGCCCGTACCCGTGCTGGCGGCAACATCCGCGCTCCCCCGGCGCGAGCCGGAGAGCTCCTCGAAGGCGATCTGGTAGATGTCCTTGGAACGCGCGGCGTCGCAGCTCACGGGCGAGTCCTCGGCGAGCAGCGCGTCGATCTCGGCCCAGGCGTCCGCCTCGGAGAGAGCGTCGGCCGCACGGGCGATCACCGGTACGTCGCTCAGCTCGCGGCGCGATGAGAATAGCGCCGAGGTGATCCCGGCAAGGCCGCCCTCGCGGTCCTCTCGCTCCTCCGGGAAGGGCACGAAGCGCTCCTCCGCCCCCTCGGGCACGGCGCGGGCCGCCGCCTGGGCGGCGCGGCGCGCCGACGCGGTGCGGCAGGCCTCCTCCTCGCGGATGGCGTCGCGCTCCATGAGCCACGCGGCGAGCGAGCACATGCCCGCGCCCGCCACGGCGCCCACGGCGAACGGCATGCCCGCACCGGCGACCGCGTCGTGCATCTCAGGTATCGACGCGGTGGCGAAGTACGCGGCGGCGGGTATGATCAGGCCGATCCCGCCGGCGAGCCCGGCGGCGATGGCCGGATGGGCATGTGTCTGGGCTGGCATCGCGTCTCCTTCATCGATAAGCCCGCGCGCGCCTTGGCGGCGACGCTGTCCGTGCGTCCGCGAGAAACCGAGAAGAGAGCGGTTGGGACCGGGGTCCCGGCAACGGATGTGGTTCGTTTCATCTGCGTTTTCCGTCGCGAACTAAATCCACATTATGCGAGATACCGCAGATGAATGCAATCGCCGCGCCCGGTGTGCGGCATGCCGCTTTGGGGAACAAGGCGGGTAACGAATAACCGCTACCAAGGGAGAACCATGACCACCATCGCCATCGTCACCGGCGCGTCCTCGGGGATCGGCCGCGAGTTCGTGCGACGCATCGACGCGGGCGCCATCGGCCCCGTCGACGAGATCTGGGTCGTCTCGCGGCGCGCCGCCCGCCTGGAGGCGCTCGAGCGCACCTGCAAGACGCGCGTGCGACCCTTCGCCCTCGACCTCACCGACCCCGCCTCCTACACCGCGCTCGCCGACGCCCTGGCAGCCACGCCCGGCGCCCGCGTGCGTCTGCTCGTGAACAACGCCGGCTTCGGCGCGTTCGGCGACTTCAAGGACCAGGAGCCCGGCGTCGCCGGCAGCATGTGCGCCCTGCTCATGCGCGCGCCCGTGGAGCTCTCCTACCTGGCCCTCCCCTACATGGCGGCCGGCTCGCGCATCATGAACCTCGCCAGCGTGGCGGCTTTCCTGCCTCAGCCGCGCCTGGCCGTGTACTCGGCGGCCAAGCGCTTCGTGCTGGACTTCTCCCGCGCGCTCGACGCCGAGCTGGGCGCGGTCGACATCCACGTCACGGCCGTCTGCCCCAAGTTCATGAAGACGGAGTTCCTGGACGCCCCGGGCGACGCCGAGGCGGCCCGGCGCATGTGCGCCATCGGGTTCGAGGACCCGGCCCGCGCCGTCACGGTCGCCCTGCGCGACACCATGGCCGGCAAGACGCTCTGCATCCCCTCGCCCGACATGCGCGCCTACCACGCCCTCATGCACGTGGTGCCCTACGGCCTCGCCCTCAAGGTCGAGCGGGCGCTCGGCATCCTGTAGCGGAGGACCCGCGAAAGAGCGCCCGCCCCGCCGGCCGCCCCGACCCGATACGCGAAGGCGCCCCTTCCGGACCCGTTGCCGGAAGGGACGCCTTCTCCATGGCGGGACGCGTTCGCGACGCCGCTACAGCGCCTCGGGGTAATCGCCCGCCTTCTTGGCCGTGCGCTGCAGGAACTCGAGGTTGGTGTCCGTGGCCTTGAGCCCCTTGATGAAGCTCGCCGCGGCGCGCTCCGTGTTGTTCATGCCGGCGAGGACGCGACGGATTCCCCACATGAAGGGCAGCACCTGCGGGTCGACCAGCAGGTCCTCGTTGCGCGTGCCCGAGGCCACCGGGTCGATGGCCGGGAAGACGCGGCGGTCGGCGAGGTCGCGGTCGAGCTTGAGCTCCATGTTGCCCGTGCCCTTGAACTCCTCGAAGATCACCTCGTCCATCTTGGAGCCGGTCTCCACCAGCGCGGAAGCGAGGATGGTGAGCGAGCCGCCGCCCTCGATGTTGCGTGCGGCGCCCAGGAAGCGCTTGGGCGGGTAGAGCGCGGCGGAGTCCACGCCGCCGGACAGGATGCGGCCCGAGGCCGGGGCGGCCAGGTTGTAGGCGCGCGCCAGGCGGGTGATGGAGTCGAGCACCACGACGACGTCCTCGCCCATCTCCACCAGGCGCTTGGCGCGCTCGATCACGAGCTCGGACACGCGGGTGTGGTTGTCGGCGGGCATGTCGAAGGTGGAGGCCACCACGTCGCCCTTGATGCTGCGCTCCATGTCCGTGACCTCCTCGGGGCGCTCGTCCACCAGCAGGCAGATGAGATGCACCTCGGGGTTGTTGATGGCGATGGACTGGCAGATCTGCTTGAGCACGGTGGTCTTGCCGGCCTTGGGGGGCGAGACGATCAGGCCGCGCTGGCCCTTGCCCACCGGGGCCAGGATGTCGATGGAGCGGCCGGTGATGGACTCGCGGCCGTGCTCCATACGTAGCGGCTCGTTGGGGTAGATGGGCGTGAGGTCGCTGAACTTGGGGCGCTTGCGAGCCTCCTCGGGGTCGCGGCCGTTGACGGCATGGATCTTGGAGAGGCCGGGGAGCTTGTCGTTGGCGCGCATGGGGCGCAGCGTGCCGGCGACCTTGTCGCCCGCGCGCAGACCGTTGCCGCGGATCATGTTGGCGGACACGAAGGCGTCGTCGCGGCTGGGCATGTAGCCGCGGGCGCGGATGTAGCCGAAGCCCTGGCGATCGATGTCCAGGATGCCCTCGATGTCGCGGAAGCCCTCGTCGCGGGCGATGGCGGCGTAGACCTCCTCCACGAGCTCGGCCTTCTTCTTGCCGGAATAGTCGACGGAGTGCTCCTTGGCGCGCTCGCGCAGCTCGGCCACCTTGAGCTCGGCGAGTTCCTCGCGCGAGACGCTCGGCTCGTTGGGCACGTTGAAGCGGTCGTTGCGGTTCTTGCGGTCGTTGTTGCGGCCCTTGCGGTCGAAGCGCTCGCGGCGGTCGTTGCCGCGGCCCTTGCCCTGGGGCTCCTTGGCCTTGTCCTGGCCGTTGCCCTGGCGGTCCTGCTCGGGGGCGTCCTCGCGCTGGTGGCGGCGGTTACGGGAACGGCGCTGCTCGCCGCTCTCGCGCTCCGGCTTGACCTCGGCCGCGGCGGCTGCGGCCTCGGCGAGCGCCTGGTCGGTGACGGCGGCGACCTCCTTGTCGGAGGCCTTGCGGCGGGCGCGGCCCGGGCGCACGTCGGCGGGAACGGCGTCCTCGGCGTGCGCGGCGCCCTCGGAGGCGAACTCCGCCTTGGCACCGGCCTGGACCGAGGCGGCCTTCTTGGCGTCCTGCTCGGCTAGGTAGGCGGCCTGCTGGGCGGCCAGCGCCGCGGCGGCGGCCTTCTCGGCCTCCACGTAGGCCTTGGGCTTGCGGCCGCGGCGGTGCGGGCGCAGCGAAGGGTCGATCAACGCGGCGACCGCGGCGGGGACGCCGCCCGCACCGGCGACCTGGGCGGCAGCGCGCTCCTGCTCGGCGCGCTCCTTGCGGGCCACCTCGGCCTGCGATACCTGGGAGAGGGCGCGGGCTGCCGCCACGTCGGCGGACACGGGGGCCTCGTCGACGGGCTTCTCCGCCTTGCGCGGGCGACCGCGGCGTCGGGAGGGCTTGGCGTCGTCCTCGGGCGCGGCGGCCTCGCCGGCGACGGGCGCGGGCGCCTCAGCGGGAGCGGCGTCCTCGGGCGCGGCCTCGGCCTTGGCAGCCTTGGCGGCGCGCGGCTTGCGGGAGCGCTTGGGCGCCGGCTTCTCGGCCCCAGCCTCCCCCTCCGCGGCGGGCTCGGGGGCCTCGGCGGACGCCGCGGGCTTGTCCTCGGCCGCAACCTCGACCTTCTCGGCCTTGGCCGCGCGGGGCTTGCGGGCGCGGCGGCGCGGGGCCTCCGCGGGGGCGTCCTCGCTCGCGGGGCCCTCGGCCGTCGCGGCGTCGGCCGCGGGCCCCGTCTTCACGGGTACCTCGGCCACCGGGGCGGGCGCCTGCTCGCCGGGCTTCGCCTCCGCTAACGGTGCGGCAGCGTGCTCGGCCTGCGGCGCGTGCTCGCCGGCCTGCTCGGACGCGGTATCGATCTTCTCTTGTTCTGCCAACGTGTGCTCTTTCTTCCATCGGCCCAAATGGCCTGTTGCCGACCGCGAATGAGAATACGGGTATATCGCGGTGAAGATACAGATGATGAAAATAGGGGTAGCGCCATGCGCTTGTACGACTATAGCACAACAAAGGCCCGGCAACGGGGCCGGGCCTTTTCCGCACCTTGTATGCAGGCGTATATGGAAGATACGTGCCCTGGGGCCTACATAACCTCGGGCGCGGACACGCCGATGAGGCTCAGGGTGAGCTTCAGCACGGAGCGCACGGCGTCGCAGGCGGCGAGGCGCGCACGGGAGAGCTCGGCGTCCACGGGGCGCCCCTCGCTCGGGAGCACCTGGCAGGCCTGGTAGAAGCTATGGAAGCCGGCGGCCAGCTCCTCGGAGAAGTGCGTCAGGCGGAACGGGGCGCGATCGCGGGCGCATCCGGCGATGAGGTCGGTGAGCTCGGAGATCTTGCGGGAGAGCGCCAGCTCGGTGGGGTCGGACAGCAGCGAGTAATCCACGTTCTCGCCGATGGCCTTGGCGGCCACGGCCTCCATGCCCATCTCGGTGGCTTCCTCGGCCGTGACGCCGGCGGCACGGCGCAGGATGGAGCAGATGCGGGCGTGCGCGTACTGCACGTAGTACACCGGGTTGTTCTGGCTCTTCTCCTTGACGGCCTCGATATCGAAGTCGATGGCCTGGTTGGAGGAGCGCGAGATCAGCGTGTAGCGCGTGGCGTCGGCGCCCACCTCGTCCACGAGCTCGCGGAAGGTGATCATGGTGCCCTTGCGCTTGGACATGCGGACCGGCTTGCCGTTGCGCAACAGGTTCACGAACTGGCCCAGCAGCACCTCGAACTTGCCGGGGTAGCCCAGGGCGTCGCACACGCAGCGCACGCGGTTGATGTAGCCGTGGTGGTCGCAGCCCCAGATGTCGATAACGTGGTCGACACGCTGGAACTTGTCCCAGTGGTAGGCGACGTCGGAGGCGAAGTAGGTGTACTCGCCGTTGGCCTTGACGAGCACGCGGTCCTTGTCGTCGCCCAGGTCGGTGGAGCGGAACCACAGGGCGCCGTCCTTGTTGTAGAGGTAACCCATCTCCTCGAGCTTGGCGAAGGCGCGGTCCACGGCGGAGGTGCCGGCGTTGGCGCCCTCGGTGTCCTTAACGTAGACGGTGCGCTCGGAGAACCACTTGTCGAAGTCGCAGCGGACCTCGTGGCACAGCTCGCGCATGTTCTGCACCATCTTGGCGTAGCCCTCCTCGCGGAAGTGGAGCATGCGCTCCTCGGCGTCCGCGGTGGCCCACTTGTCGCCCTCCTTCCTGTAGAAGGCAGCGGCCTCGTCGATGATGTAGGTGCCGCCGTAGGCGTTGCCGCCCAGGCCCTGGGTGAAGGCGTCCATGTAGGGATGGCTGTCCGGGCGCTCGTCGGCCTCGTCCTGCACGAAGTTGTCACGGTCGGCGGCCAGGAAGTCGCGCGCCTCGTCGATATCCATGCCGCGCTCGGCCATGATCTCAACGAGCTGCATGTAGCGGTAGGAGATGGAGTTGCCGAAGACGTCCATCTGGCTACCGTGGTCGTTGATGTAGAACTCGCGCTGGATGTCGTAGCCGGCGTGGCTCATGACGCGGCAGAGGGAGTCGCCCAGGGCGGCCCAGCGGCCGTGGCCCACGTGCATGGGGCCCACGGGGTTGGCGGACACGAACTCGACCTGGGTGCGCAGGCCGCCGCCCACGTTGGAGCGGGCAAAGTCCATGCCCTGCTCGCGGGCCTCAGCGAACACGGCGTTGGAGGCCGCGGCATTGAGGTAGAAGTTGATGAAGCCGGGACCGGCCACCTCGACCTTGGCGATGCTCGGGTCGGCGGGCATGTGGGAGGCGATGGCTTCGGCGATCTTCTTGGGGGCGCAATGCGCCAGGCGCGCGGACTTCATCGCGCAGGTGGAGGTCCACTCGCCGTGAGAAGTGTCGGCCGGACGCTCGAGGCCGCAATCCTCCAGCTCGAACGCGGGCAGCTCGCCCGCCTCCTGGGCAGCCGCGAGGGCAGCGCGCACCAGCTCTTCGATCTTCTCGGGCATAGGTCCTCCTCGGAAGGTATGGCCCCGCATCAGGGCAGCATGTAGATGCAAATACGTTAACACACTCAGCTCTGCCGCAACGACGAGACGCCCTATATGGGCGACGGCGCGCGCTTTCTCCAAAATATGCAGGGGTCGACGTCCTGACCGGGCGGAATATTCGCCTGCCCACCGTGTACGCGATCGTAGATACCAGTGGCTCAAAATTGCTATCTACGTGTTATTTTTACAAGAACCCGCACGTAGAGGTGCTATTCTGTACACATGGCACGAGCGCGTTGGCTGGAGGCGGCATGTACGGTATCGGCGAGCATGTTATTCACCCGGGACAGGGCGTCTGCACCGTCGTCGGCTTTGAGGACGGCCCCGCGCCCATGATCGTCCTGGAAGCCAGCCACGGGCACGCCCGCACGCGCCTCATGTACCCCGCAGCACAGGTCGAGCGCCTGCACTCCTGCATCTCCCGCACGGACGCCGAGGAGCTCATCGCCGGCTACCTCGAGCTCGAGTGCGACCCCTTCACCGAGCGCAACAGCTCGCTGGAGGAGGCCTACTTCAAGCAGCGGATCAAGCTCGGCGCCCCCGTGACCGTGCAGGTGGCCAAGACCATGCGCGGGCGCATCCGCGCGGCCAAGGAGCACTCCAAGAAGCCGAGCAGCTACTACGCGCGCATCCTCAAGGAGGCCCACCGCCGCGCGGTGGAGGAGCTCTCCGTAGCGCTCGGCTGCACCGAGGAGGAGCTGGACGAGCGCTTCACGGCGGCGGGCTTAGCAGAGCGATGAGGCCGCCGGCGCCCCTGCGCCAGACAGATCCACGCGTTCACGGGAGCCCGTGCGGGACGCCACCCCGAGGCCGGCGACCCAGCCCCTCGCGGCAGCGATGCGCGCGGGGCTCCCGTTTCGGCGCGTCTAGGCGACCGGCCGCTCGCGGCGGTGTATGCGGCGCTCGATATGGCCCTCCGCAAGGTAGACGACCTCGTCGGAGACGGCGCGCGGCGCACCGGTGCTATACTCGGGCCCCATAAGACCGCTCCATCCCCGGGTGGGGCACCGCGACGCGCGCATACGCCACACCGAAAGGGCATTGGGAAGGTGAGGCGTATGGGCGCGTCATGGATTGAAGGGGGTTCCCATGTCGAAAACGCTTTCCGCCGGCATGAGCCGCGAGGCGGCCCACGAGCTGCTCCTCGCCCACAACCGCGATCCGTTCCATATCGAGCACGGCGAGACGGTGGAGCAGACCATGCGCTACTTCGCCCGCGAGCTCGACCCCGTCAACAAGGAGTTCTGGGGCATCGTGGGCCTGCTCCACGACCTCGACTGGGAGGAGCACGGCGACGAGCCCGAGAAGCACACCCTCTACGCCGCGCCGCTCATCGAGGCTGCCGGCGGCACACCCGAGCTCGTCCGCGCCATCCAGAGCCACACGAGCGACTTCGATCCCGAGCTGCCGCGTCCCGAGCACGTGATGGAGAAGGTGCTCTTCGCCTGCGAGGAGCTCACCGGGCTCATCGGCGCCGCGGTGGTCATGCGCCCCTCCAAGAGCGTGATGGACTTCAACGTGAAGTCGCTCAAGAAAAAGTTCAAGGACAAGCGCTTCGCCGCCGGCGTGAACCGCGACGTGATCCGTTCGGGGGCCGAGATGCTCGGCTGGGAGCTGGACGAGCTGTTCGCGCGGACGATCGAGGCCATGCAGAGCTTCGCCCCGGATCGCGACACGTTCGGGAAGTAGGCTCGACGGGGCAGGTCGGGGCGGGCGGCGCGAAGCCCGGCGCTTCGGACAGTACTGCTCGCGACTAAGGCGCTACAGGTGCCTTCTGCTCGTGCGAAACTCGCGATCGATCTCGCCCGTCCCGCCTGCCGGCGGGACCGGTCCGTTCGAACCTGTCGCGATCCGGTTCTCGTGGGGTGGGGTAATTGGTGCGGCCGGGCCCCAGCCCGACCGCTTTTTTCTAGGGGCGGACCTGGCCGGTGCCTCGGACCTCGTACTTGTAGGTAGTGAGGGCCTCGGCGGCAAAGGGGCCTCGGACGTGGAGCTTCTGGGTGGAGATGCCGATCTCGGCGCCCAGACCGAACTCGCCGCCGTCGGTGAAGCGGGTGCTCGCGTTGGCGTACACGGTGCTCGCGTCCACCTCGCGCATGAAGCGTTCGCACGCCGCCTCGTCCTCGGCCACGATCGCCTCGGAGTGCCCCGTACCGTAGGTGTTGATGTGCTCGATCGCCTCGTCCTCGCCCGAGACCACCTTCACGCTCATCTCCAGCGCCAGGTACTCGCGGCCCCAGTCCTCGGGCGTGGCGGGCACGAAGTTCGAGAGCGCGCTCGCGGGCTCGTCGGCGCGGCCCGCCGAGGCGGCCACGGCCGCGCCGCGGGTGGCGGAGTCGCCATGCACGAGCACACCCGCCCCCGCGAGCTCGGCGAGCATGCCGGGCAGGAACTCCGGCGCGATCTCGTCGTCCACCAGCAGGGACTCCGCGGCGTTGCAGACGCCCACGCGCTGGGTCTTGGCGTTCATCACAATCGCGCGGGCGCGATCGAAGTCGGCGCTCTTGTGCACGTAGATATGGCAGTTGCCCGTACCCGTCTCGATCACGGGGACCAGGCTCTCGCGCACACAGCGCTGGATCAGGCCGGCGCCGCCGCGCGGGATGAGCAGGTCCACGGTGCCGCGCAGGGACATGAGCGCTCCCGTGGCCTCGCGGTCGGTGGTCTCCACGATGGAGACGGCCGCGCGGGGCAGGCCCGCCGCCTCCACGGCGTCCGCCAGCACGTGGGCGATGGCCACGCAGGAGCGCTGGGCCATCGAGCCGCCGCGCAGGATGCAGGCGTTGCCGGTGCGGATGCAAATGCCTGCCGCATCGGCGGTGACGTTGGGTCGCGCCTCGTAGACCATGGCCACCAGGCCGAGCGGTACCGAGACCTTGCGCAGGTCGAGGCCGAGATCGATGGTGCGCTCCTCCAGCACGCGGCCCACCGGGTCGGGCAGGTCGGCCAAGCTCTCCAGCCCCGCTGCCATGGCGTCCACGCGCCCGGGCGTGAGCAGCAGGCGGTCGAGCAGGCCGTCGTCGGTGCCCGCCGCGCGGGCGTCCGCCATGTCCTCGGCGTTGGCGGCGAGGACCTCCTCGGCGCGCTCACGCAGGGTGGCCGCCATGCTGCGCACGGCGGCGCGACGGACCTCGTCGCTCGCGAAGCCCAGCGGACGCGCGGAGGCCTTCGCCTCGCGGGCGAGCTCGGTCACGTAATGGCGCACGTTGCAGATGATGGGCATGGGGGCTCCTCGCATCGGGATTCTTCGACACCATGGTACCCGAAGCCTTCCGCGGCGGCGGCGAGGCCCCGGCGGATGGTCACCACGGCGATTCATTGAGACGAAACTGCGCTTTATACTCACTATAGGTGCATTTTCGTCTCAATGAATAATCGCCATGGGGGTGCGCCCCATTCATTGAGACTTTTCTGCACCTATAGCGAGTAGAAAGTGCAGAAACGTCTCAATGAATCCAAGAGGCGCAGGCGCCGGGGGTCGGGCCCTGGGCTCCCGGAGCGCAAGCGGGGCGGCTCATTCCGCGGAGGCCACGGTCACGTAGGAGTCGTCCACCGTGATCTTGCAGACGGCGTCCGGGTAACGCTCGCGCACGAGGCCGGACATGCGCGCGCGGATCTCGTCGGCGGACAGAGGGCAGCCGGCGGGCCGCGCCACGTCGAAGATCACCTTGGTATGGGTGGGCCCGGGCACGCGGCGCACATCGTGCACGGATAGGCCCGCGTCGAGCGTGCGGGCGCGACCTTCCACCCAGTTGCGCAGGTCGGTGAGGCCGGGATCGTCCGTCACGATGGGGTCGTAGTGCAGCGTCATCACGATGCCGTCGCGCGCGAGGAAGTCCTGCTCGATGTTGTCCAGCAGGTCGTGGGTCGCCAAGGGGCTCGCCTCGGCGGGCATCTCCACGTGGGCGCTCGCGAACACGCGGCCCGGGCCGTAGTCGTGCACCATGAGGTCGTGCGTGCCGAGCACCTCGGGATGCGCGCAGATCCTGCCGCGGATGCGCTCCACCAGCTCGGGGTCAGGCGCCTGCCCCAGCAGCGGGTTCACCGTGTCGCGCACCAGGCCCGCGCCGCTCGCCAGCACGAACACGCCGAGCGCCAGGCCTATCGGGCCGTCGAGCGAGCAGCCCGTCATCTGGGAGATGATGGCGCCCACAAGCACCGCCAGCGTGGCGAGAACGTCGTTGCGCGAGTCGGCGGCGGTGGCCGCGAGCGTCTCGGAGGAGATACGGCGGCCGACCTCGGCGTTGAAGCCCATCATCCAGGCCTTCACCCCGATGGAGGCGAGCATCACGGCCACGAGCGGTAGGCTGAACTCCACGGCCTTGGGGGCGAGCGTGCGCTCCAGCCCGGAGCGGGCGAGCTCCAGGCCCACCGCGCACACCAGCACGGAGACCACCAGGCCGGCGAGGTACTCGAAGCGCCCGTGCCCGTAGGGGTGGCCGGGGTCCGCCGGGCGGCTGGCGAGCTTGAACCCGAGGAAGCTCACGATGTTGCTCGCGGCGTCGGACAGGTTGTTCACGGCGTCGGCCATGATGGAGACAGACCCCGCCGCCAGGCCGATGGCCCCCTTAGCCAGGCAGAGCGCCACGTTGCAGAGGATCCCCACGATACCGGCGAGCTGCCCGTACGCGGCGCGCACCGCCGGGTCGGCGGTATCGCGGTGGCGCTTGACGAAGGTGCGGGCGAGCCAGTCGGTCATGGGGCCCCTTTCACGGCGAGGACGGCGGATTCCCGCGATTGTGAGCCTTCGCCGCCCGCCCGTCCAATGTTCACCAGCGTGAATCCTCCGTCCCGCCATAGTCTGCCGCGGGAAACGGCAGGCGCGGGCCGTCGCGGAGCCGCGGGCCCGCTACAGCGAGAGCGAGCGCTCCAGGTCCCCGCGCCCTAGGCGAACACGATCAAGTCGTCGCGGTGTATGGCGGGACGCCCCGCCAGCCCCGCGAGCAGGCGGTTGCCCTCGATCTGCTCCTGGCGCCGCCCCACGGCGAGCTCCAGCACGTCCGAGTCGGCACCGGCAATGCCGCGCGCGATCGTCAGGCCCGCGACGTCGCGCACGTCCAGGATGTCCCCGGCCGAAAAGCTCCCCTCGACCGCCCGGATGCCCACCGGCAAGAGCGACGACCCACGCTCGGTGAGCGCCGCGGCGGCCCCCTCGTCCACCGTAACCGCGCCGTGGGCGCTGTCGCCCAGCGCGATCCACAGCTTGCGCGGCGCGATGTCAAGCCGCCCCGCGGGCGGCACGAACAGCGTGCCCAGCCGCTCGCCCGCGGCCAGGCGCGTGAGCGCGTCCGCCTCGGCGCCGCTGCAGATGACGCTCGGGATGCCCGCCGTCATGAGGATGCGCGCCGCCCGGACCTTGGTGATCATGCCGCCCGTGCCCACGCTCGTGCCGGAGTCGCCGGCCGAGGCGATGATACCCGCGTCGATGCGCTCCACGCGCGGGACGAGCCGCGCCGTGGGGTCGGTGGCGGGGTTGGCGGTGTACAGGCCGTCGATGTCGGAGAGCACCACGCACAGGTCGGCGGAGACCAGGCAGCTCACGAGCGCGGCCAGGGTGTCGTTGTCGCCAAAGCGGATCTCGTCCACGGACACGGTGTCGTTCTCGTTGACCACGGGCGTCACGCCCAGCTCCACCAGGCGCATGAGGGTGTCGCGCGCGTGCAGGTAGGAGGAGCGACGCGCCGTGTCGTGCCGGGTGAGCAGCACGAGCGAGGAGTTGAGCCCGGCGGCGCGGAACTGGTCGTCGTAGGCGGCGGACAGGATGTTCTGCCCCACCGAGGCGCAGGCCTGCAGGCTCGGCATGTCGGCGGGTTTGGAGGGAAACCCGAGCACCGGGGCGCCGCACGCGATGGCGCCGGAGCTCACCACCACGAGCCGCCAGCCCGCGCGGGAGAGCTCGGCCGCCTGGCGCGCCAGGTCGGCGATGAAGCCGCGCCGGAGCGCGCGGTCGGCCCCCACCAGGGTGGAGGAGCCGATCTTCACGACCATGGTCTTGTAGCCCTGGGACACGGGGCACCCCTTTCGCATCTCGCCGCGCGCCTACGCGCCCGTCTTCGCCCACCCCAGCGTGGCGGCCATGCGCTCGCGCACCAGGGCGTCACGCACGTCGGCCAGGCCGCGCTCCATGCCCACCATGTAGGTCTGCGGGTAGAGGAAGCGCTTGTAGACCGGGTCGAGCGCGGAGAGCGCGGCGCTGCAGCGGGCGCGGGCGATGCCGATGTCCTCGCGCGGGGCCACGGCGCGGCCGTCGCGCACCAGGGGCTCCAGCAGCTCGCGGTACCCGTAGCGCGAGACGTCCGTCACCAGGGCGGCGTCGTTCACGGCCACGAGCGTGCCGCCGCGCGAGGTACCCTCCCCCGCCAGGTAGGCGGGGTCGTAGATCATGTCGCAGATGGGTGCGCCGGACTCGTCGTGGTAGCGGCGCACGCCCTGCACGCCGGGGATGGTGCGCTTGTAGGGTTGCTCGGAGAGCTTCACCACGGGCGTCCAGGCCTCCTCCCCCGCCGCGCGGCGGGCCGAGAGCTTGTACACGCCGCCGAGCGCCGGCTGGTCGTAGCAGGTGGCGAGCTTGGTGCCCACGCCGAAGCTGTCGATGGGCGCGCCCTGGTCCAGCAGGGACTGGATGGTGTACTCATCCAGGTCGTTGGAGACCGAGATCTTCACGTAGGGCAGGCCCTCGGCGTCGAAGCGGCCGCGTACGTAGCCGGCGAGCTTGGCGAGGTCGCCCGAGTCGATGCGGATGGCGGCCAGACGCTCGCCGCGCGCCTCCATCTCCTTGGCCACGGTGATGGCGTTCTCGCAGCCCTCGCGCACGTCGTAGGTGTCGATAAGCAGGGTGCAGTTGTTGGGCATGGACCGGGCGAAGGCACGGAAGGCCTCGAGCTCGGAGGGAAAGCTCATGACCCAGCTGTGGGCATGCGTGCCGAACACGGGGATGCCGTAGCGGCGGCCCGCCAACACGTTGGAGGTGGAGGCGGCGCCGGCCACGTAGCTCGCGCGCGCCACCGCCATGCCGCCGTCGGGGCCCTGGGCGCGGCGCAGGCCGAACTCGGCCACGGGGCGGCCCTTGGCGGCCTGCACCACGCGCGCCGTCTTGGTGGCGGCGAGCGTCTGGAAGCCGATGGTGTTGAGCAGCGCGGTCTCGAGCAGCTGGCACTCCAGCGCGGGGCCGGACACGCGAACGAGCGGCTCGCGAGGGAAGACGATCTCGCCCTCGGGCACGGCCTCGATGTCCACGCGCATGCGAAAGCCGCGCAGGTACTCCAAGAACGCCGGGTTGAACATGCGCCCGCCCGCCGGCGCGGTGAGGCCGGCCAGGTAGTCGATGTCCTCGTCGGTGAAACGGGTGCTCTCCACGAGCTCGGGCAGCTCGGCGGTGCCGCACATCACGGCGTAGGCGCTGCCGAAGGGGGCGTCGCGGTAGAAGGCGGTGAAGCAGCCCTGCTCCTCGAGCTTGCCGTTTTCCCAGAGGCCCTGGGCCATGGTGAGCTCGTAGAGGTCCGTGAGCAGGGCGATGTCGGTGGGGTGCGTGGTATCGGTGAGTGCCATGGGAGGCGGTCCAATCCGTTGGTGGCGAGGGCGTGCGCGGCGCGGCGCGCGGGAAGCGCGGACGCAGGCGCGGCGGCCTAGCCCTGGGTGGCGATGTAGACGGCGAGCACTATCACGGCGACGGCCGCGAGCGCGATGATGATCTTCTGCGCAGGGGCCATGCCGGGGATGTCGTCGGGGTCGGCGGCCTCGGGCGCCATGACCATCTTCTGGCCGAAGGTGCGCGGCGCGGGCTCAGCGGCCGGAGCCACGGGCGCGGCCGGCTCGGGGGCCGGGGCCGGGGCGGCCTGGGCGGCGCGCTCGGCGAGGATCTCCTCGTCGACGCGGCGTTGCTCGGCGCGCAGGGCCTCCAGCTCGGCGCGCTCGGCGGCAGCGGCCGCCTCCGCCTCGCGGCGGGCCTTCTCCTCGCGCAGGGCCTCGAGCTCATCGCGTTCCTCGGGCGTGAGCGCCGAGGCGGTATCGGTTTCGGCCATGGGGCCTCCCTAAAGGTTGGTGCCGGCGCGCGGCCGGCGGGGTCTGCTGCGAAGCGCGCGGGCGCATCGGGCAGGATTATAGCCGTTCGGGCACGCCGCGCGCGGCCTCGGCTCCCCCGCTGCCCAGAAGGGCGGGCGCGCCGGCCGCGCCGTGGACGCCGCGCGGCCCGCTCGCGCCCCCCTTGCGCTATTTGGCCTCGGCCCAGGTCTCGCCATGGCTGACCTCGGCGATCAGCGGCACCGAGAGCGCCACCGCGCCCTCCATCTCCTCGCGCACCATGGCCGAGAGCCGCTCGAGCTCGCCCACCGGGCACTCGAAGTCCAGCTCGTCGTGCACCTGCAAGATCAGCTTGGCGCCAAAGCCCTCGTCGACCAGACGCCTCGCCACGCGGGCCATCGCCACCTTGATGATGTCGGCCGCGGTGCCCTGCATGGGGTGGTTCATGGCCGTGCGCTCACCGAACGCGCGCTGCGCGCCGTTGCGCATCTTGAGCTCGGGGATAGGCCGGCGCCGACCGTACATCGTCATGGCGTAGCCGTCGCGGCGGGCGTCCTCCACCGTGCGGTCCAGGTAGGCGCGCACGCCGGGGTAGGCCTCGAAGTAGCGGTCGATCATCTCGCGCGCCTCGCGCTGGGAGATTCCCAGGCTCTGGGAGAGGCCATAGGCCTGCTGGCCGTACACGATGCCGAAGTTCACGGCCTTGGCGCGGCTGCGCAGCTCGGGCGTGACCTCGTCCACGGGCACGCCGAACACGCGGGCGGCCGTCTCGGCGTGGAAGTCCTCGCCCTCGTTGAACGCGGCGATGAGGTGGGAGTCGCCGGAGAGGTGCGCGAGCAGGCGCAGCTCGATCTGCGAGTAATCCACCGCCACGAACACGCAGCCCGCAGGCACCGAGAAGGCCGTCTTGACCGTGTGGCCCAGCTCGGAGCGGGTGGGGATGTTCTGCAGGTTGGGGTTGGAGCTGGACAGGCGCCCCGTGGCCGTGACCGTCTGGTTGTAGGTGGTGTGCACGCGCCCGTCCGCCGCGCGCAGCGGGCCCAGCGTGTCCAGGTAGGTCGACTTGATCTTGGTCTTCTCGCGGTACTCCAGCACCAGGCGCACGAACTCGTTGTCGCGCGCGAGCTCCTCGAGCACCTTGGCGCTGGTGGAATAGTAGCCGCGGTGGGTCTTCTTGAGACCCTTGGTGGGCAGGCCCATCACGTCGAAGAGGATATGCGAAAGCTGCATGGGGCTCGAGATGTTGAATGAGGGGTCGCCGGCAAGCTCGCGGATGCGGGCGGCGAGGGCGTCGATCTGGCCGCCGAGGCCCTTGGAGAGGTCGGCCAGGCGTTCGGGGTCCACGTGCATGCCGGTGCGCTCCATCTGCACCAGCACGGGCACGAGCGGCATCTCGATGCGCTCGAACACCGCGGCCGTCTCGTCGCGCTCGAGGGCGGCGGCCAGGCGCGGGCGGGCGGCGAGGGCCACCGCGGCGGCGCGCTCGCAGGCGGAGGGGGCGTCCTGCCCGGCACCGTCCTCGCCCGCGGCGGCGGGCAGGGCCGCGCCGAGGTAGACCTCGGCGATATAGGCGTCGTCGAAGTCGGAGCGCGCGGAATCCAGCAGGTATGCGGCCACCACGGTGTCGAAGATCCGGTCGGGGTCCACGGCGAGCGGGTCCAGGCGCGCGGGCACCGAGGAGTCGGCGGGCGCGAGCTCGTGCAGCAGGGCCTTCACGTCGGGCGAGGCCACCTGCCCGCGCTCGAACAGGTAGGCGAGCACGCCGGCGATGAGGCCGCCCGAGAGGTCCATGCCCGCGGGCGCGGCGGAATCGACGGGCGCGGGTGTCCCCTCGGGCTCGGACAGGGTAACGAGCGCGCCCGCCGTGGCCACCGTGAGCGCGCGGGCGAGGCCGAAGAGCGCCCCGTCCTCGCGGTCGTCGTCCAGCACGGCCGCGACCCACTCGCCGGCGCCCACCGCGCGGGCGACCTCGGCCAGGGCCTCTTCCACGCCCTCGCCCGCCTCGGCGCGCGCCGCAAGGCGGCGGGCCGGCAGCTCCACCACGGCCGCGGCGGGCACCTCGGCCACGTCGCCCAAAAGCGCCAGGAAGCGGTTCTGCATGGCGCCGATGCCCACGCCGCCCAGGGCCGCCGCCACGTCCTCGGCGGTGTAGGCCGGGAAGGCCACGGTGTCGAAATCGACCTCGACGGGGGCGTTGGTGAGGATGGTGGCCACCTTGCGCGAGAGCAGGGCGTCGTCGATATGGGCGCGCAGGTTCTCGCCCATCTTGCCGCGGACCTCGTCCGCGTGCGCGATGACCTCGTCCAGGCTGCCGTACTGCGAGATGAGCGCCGCCGCCTTCTTGGGGCCGATGCCCGGCACGCCGGGGATGTTGTCGGAGCTGTCGCCCT
>Cebus_capucinus_imitator_PRJNA485217_SSR024__coassemble_1063_pt1 | contig 14583 bp, 9 predicted proteins | sample Cebus_capucinus_imitator_PRJNA485217_SSR024__metabat2_low_PE_009 | metagenome-assembled genome bin Cebus_capucinus_imitator_PRJNA485217_SSR024
CCCTGGTCTCGGCCCCTGAAGCGGGGCCCCCCTGGGGCGAATCCCCCCCCCCCCATGTTTTCGGAGGCATACGCGGTCGAAGCGGTGAAGGCGCTCATCAGCTGGCGGACGGCGGCGGCGTTCTGGATGGTCAGCGCCTGGGAGATCTGGGGCACCGGGGATGCTCCAAACAGCATGAGTCCGGTCATCGCCATCGCGATAGCTCGTTTCGCTCGCATGCTCTCCCCTTACCTGCAAGACGGCTGTTAATGAAAACTTACGGCAGGTTTTTTACATTTTTTCGATGCGTAAGTCAACACCAAAAATGAGTTTGTGGGCGTAATACTTTAGCCTGCCAGAGCATTTCCATGGAATCGTCGAATAATCGATATCTCGACGATCACAATTTATCGATACATTACTGTCGGGGATGGGTATATTTTGCGCGCGTTACTGTTCACGTCTCGTTGTCGCTGCACTCTTCCCCATGCGGCCGGGCGCCCGGCCCCGGCTGCACCAGTCCCGATATATGTGGCAGTGGCGCCCCGTCCCGATATCCCAACGTCCCACAAAAACGGGCCGCCCGCAGGCAGCCCGCACCATCTTCTCCCGTCATCACCGGCACATGGATCTTTCGGCGCAGAGCTCGCCGAAACGCCAACGCGGCGCAGCCTTATTCCACCGTCACGCTCTTGGCGAGATTCCTGGGCTGGTCCACGTCGCACCCGCGCATGATGGCGATCTCGCGGGCGAGCAGCTGCAAGGGCACGGTGGCGGTGATGGGCGAGAACGCGTCGCGCACGCGCGGGATGTAGATCACGTGGTCCGCGATCTGCTTTATGTCCTCGTCGCCCTCGGTGGCCACGGCGATGATCTTGGCGCCGCGGGCCTCGCACTCCTTGAGGTTGGAGACGGTCTTGTCGTAGGTGGGGCTCTTGGTTGCCACGGCGATGACCGGGAAGTCCTGGTCGATCAGCGCGATCGGGCCGTGCTTCATCTCGCCGGCGGCGTAGGCCTCGGCGTGCAGGTAGCTGATCTCCTTGAGCTTGAGCGCGCCCTCGTTGCTCACCGCGGCGCCCATGCCGCGGCCCACGAACAGCGCGGAGGGCGCGTCCTTGCAGGCGAGCGCGGCCTCGCGCACGGCGTCGGCCTGCGTGTCCAGGATCTCCTGGATCTGCTCGGCGGTGTTGCCCAGCTCGTTGAACAGCACATGCGTCTGCTTGGTGGTGATCTTGCCCTTCACCTGCGCCAGCAGCATCGCCAGCAGCGTGAGCGACACCACCTGGCCGATGAAGCTCTTGGTGGACGCCACCGCGATCTCCTTGTTGGCCTTGGTGTAGATGACGCCGTCGCTCTCGCGCGCCACGGGGCTACCCACCACGTTGGTGATGCCGAAGACCTTGGCGCCCTTGATGCGGGCGTCGCGGATGGCGGCCAAGGTGTCGGCCGTCTCGCCGGACTGGCTCACCGCCACCACCAGGGTGGACGGGGTGATGATGGGGTTGCGGTAGCGGAACTCGCTGGCGGCCTCCACCTCGGTGGGGATGCGCGCCCAGCCCTCGATGAGGTTCTTGGCGATGAGGCCGGCGTGGTAGCTCGTGCCGCAGGCGATCACGTACACGCGGTCCACGGTGTTGAGCTCCTCGAAGGTGAGGCCCAGCTCATCGATGTCGAGCTCGCCGTTACCGGCCAGGCGCCCCACCAGCGTGTCGCGCACCACGCGTGGCTGCTCGCAGATCTCCTTCATCATGAAGTCGGGGTAGCCGCCCTTCTCCGCCATGTCCAGGTCCCAGTCGATGTGGGTCACGACCGGCTCGATGGCGTTGCCCTCGGCGTCGGTGTACTCCACCGCATCGGGGGTGAGACGGGCGAACTCGCCATCCTCCAGCACCACGACGTCGCGCGTGGCGTCGATGAGCGCGATCACGTCGGAGGCCACGTAGCTGCCGTGCTCGCCGCGGCCGATGATGATGGGGTTGTCCTTGCGCGCCACGGCGATCACGCCGGGCTCGTCGGCGCAGACGGCGGCCAGGCCGTAGGCGCCCACCACGTAGGTGCAGGCCTCGCGCACGGCGGCCATGAGGTCGTGCGTGCCGGGCTTGCCGGCGGCCGCGTTGCCCTCGTAGGACTCCTCAATCAGGTGGGCGAAGACCTCGGTGTCGGTATCGGACTTGAAGGTGTGGCCGCGGCCCTCGAGCTCCTCGCGCAGCTCGGCGAAGTTCTCCACGATGCCGTTGTGCACCACGGCGATGCGGCCGTCGCAGCTGATGTGCGGGTGCGCGTTGGCCACGGAGGGGCGGCCGTGGGTGGCCCAGCGGGTGTGGCCGATGCCGCAGATGGCGTCGAGCTCGCGGCCGGAGAGCTCGGACTCCAGGCCCGAGACCTTGCCGACGCGGCGGATGACGTCGAGCGTGCAGGCGCCGTCGGCGGCGTGATCCTCGAGCGCCACGCCCGCGGAATCGTAGCCGCGGTACTCCATGCGCTTGAGGCCGGTGACGAGGATGTCGGCCGCCTTGTCACGACCGGTATAGCCAACGATTCCGCACATATCGGTGCTCCTTTGCGTTTCAGTCGACATTGAGGGCCATTCTACCGAAGGCGCGGACGGCGCCCGCATGTGGACTGGTAGCTTCATCGAACTACCAGCTCGGGTGGAGGTGCCGGCCGCCTATCGGCGATACACGGCGATCGGGGAACGAAGCCGGGAGTCGGGGTCGCTACGCCCGCTCGGCCCACGGCTTGGTGGTGGCGAGTGCCAGCACGGAGAGAGCCGCGACCGAGCCCATGGCCAGCGTCGCCGCGTCGGCGCGCACCGAGGCGTTTTGCGCCAGCAGCTCCTCGCCCGCCTCGCCGGTCACGCCCAGGGCCTCCATGCGCGCGGAGAACGAGGCGTCACTCTCGTAGGTGTAGGCCACGCTCTTGAGCGAGGCGCGCTGCCCCTCGGCAAGCACGGCGGTATCGGCCACGCGGGCGTCCATGCCGGTGTTGACCGCCACCAGCAGCACCGAGCCCATCACGGCCGAGCCGAGCGCCAGGCCGAGGTTGCGGGCCGCGCCCTGCACGCCACCCGACTGCTGCGAATCGCGCTCGGGCACGGCGGAGGCCACGATGTTGTTGGCCTGCGAGTTCACCAGGCCCACGCCGACGCCGCCCAGAAGCGTCGCCGCCACCAGCACGGGCCCGAAACTCATGCCGCGCACGCCCACCGCGTAGCCCGCGCACGCAGCGGCCAGGCACAGGTAGCCCGCGCGCACCACGGTCCAGGGGTCCAGGTGCGGGAAGCGCCGCGGCACCCACATGGCGAGCACCAGCATGGGCGTGCCCGAGATGATGCCCAGAAGCGCCGTCTGCGTGGCGCCCAGGCCGATCACCAGTTGGTAGAAGGAAGTTGCCACCAAGCCCTGGGCGCCCATGTAGAAGAACGGCAGCGCGATGGCCACCACACCGGCGCGCACCGTGTGGTTGGTGCGGAACGACGAGGGCAGGATCGCCACGCCGAAGCGGCGCTCCATATGGGACTCGAGGGGCGCGAGCGCCACGAGCAGCACCAGGCCCGCGCCCACGATGGGCAGCGCCGGCGAGATGCCGAGCACCGCGAAGGGCGCCGAGGCCAGGGGCTCCACCACACCCCACACGGAGAGGCGCGAGAGGCCGAACATCACGGCGAACAGGCCCACGGAGGCCACCACGGCGCCCGGGCCGTCGAAGCGCGCCTCACCGAAGCCCTGCGCCCGCGGCAGCACGGAGCTGCCGAGCAAAAGGACGACGAAGTACGCGGCGAGCACGCCGAAGGTGAAGCGGAAGCCCAGGCCGTCGATGAGCAGCCCGAACAGAATCGGCACGATGGTGGCGAGCGCCGCGGAAGCGGCGATGACGCCGTAGGCCTGCTTGCGGGAGTCGCCCTCGAAGATCATGGGGATCATGCCCAGCACGGAGGGGATGATGAGGCTCGCGCCCAGGCCCACCACCATGCGGCCGCCCCATATGAGCAGGTCGATGCCGGGGGCGAGGGTGCAGACGAGCTCGCCGACCACGGCGAGCACCAGCCCCAGGCGGAAGACCCGGATCCACCCGACCACGATGCCGAGCAGGCCGCTCGCGAGCATGAAGGTGCCCGCCACGAGCGAGTACACGGTGCTCGCCAGCTGGACGTCGGCCATCGAGCATCCGAAGACCCGCATGATCTCTGCCGTCGCTACGGAAAAGGCCCCGTTGTCGGCGGAAGTACCGAGCTGAGCCAGGGCGAGAACCAAAAGCGGAAGCAGCGTCTTGGCGCCAGATGAGGTACGGTTAGTAGCCATGCCGTTTCACCTCTAAACACATTTCTGCTGGTAGAGCTATATATCCCGTCCATTTAACATGACTTTGCGGTAAGCTTTGGAAAGCCGAGAAAACTTGCCCTATATACGGCAAACATGGATGAGGGAGCCGGGAGATGAGCGTCAACGCGCGTCAAGTGACCATTATCAAGCTGCTCCTCAAGCAGGACCGCTACGTCCCCACCGCTGAGCTCGCGCTGGGCGCCGGCTGCTCGGAGCGCACCGTCCGCAGCGACATCCACGCCATCAACGCGTTCTTCGAGAGCGAGGGCGTGGGCGCGCGCACCACTTCCAAGCGCGGCAACGGCATCAGGCTGCACGTGACGAGCGCCCAGCGCGAACGCATCCACGGTGCGGTGAAGGAGCGGGCGCTGGCCGTGGACTCGGCGCTCGACCGCTTCTACCGCGGCATGCTGCTGCTCACCTGCGACCACAACCGCCGCTACACCACCGACCAGCTCGCCCGCGCCATCCTCACCAACAAGCAACAGGCCCAGGAGGACCTTCGCTCCTGGAACGAGCAGCTGGCCCCCTACCAGGCGCAGATCGTGCGCGGACGGCACATCGCGGTGGAGGGACGCGAGGACTACATCAGGTTCTTCGTGGTCTACCACCTGTTCGGCCTCGCCCCCACGGCCATGAAGCGGCGTATCGAGCCGCAGGTCTTCTGCTGGGAGGGCGAGGATACGCGGGCCTTCTTCTCCGAGCAGATCACGCGCATGGAGCGCGCGCTGGACAAGCCCTACACGGACAACGCGCGCCATCAGATCGCCGTGTACCTGCAGATCATGGTGTTCCGCGTGCACCGCGGCGACGTGCTCGCCGGCGCGGACTCCCCCATCCCCACCGCGGTGGACGAGCTCGCCGACAGCATGGAGGAGCGCTTCGGGGTCGCGTTGCCCGCGAGCGAGCGCGCCATCATCCGCGACCTGTTCGCCGTGTCGGCCCGGCGCTGGACCCCCGACTTCCAGCAGTCCTTCGTCCCCGCGCCCGACGCCGCGGGCCATGCCATCGCGCTGTTCGCCGCCCTGGAGCAGCGCTTTGGCCGACGCCCGCCCGCGCACCTGGAAAAGCCGCTCGCCGCGCTCATGCAGTCGGCGCTCACGCACATGCGGCTGGAGCGCTCCATCTCGCTGCCGCGCGAGAACACCCGCGCCGTGCGCTACGAGAACATGGCGAGCTACCTGCGGCTGATGGAGGTCGTGCGCGACACTCAGGGCCTGGCGGACCTGAGCTTCTACGAGACGGACTACACGCGCATCGCCATGTTGCTGCTGAGCTACCTGGACGGCGTGACCGCGCACGACCTGTGGCGCGTGGGGCTGGTGGTGAATTGCGGCATCGAGCAGGTCTTCTACGCGCGTGACCGCATCGAGCGGCTCATCCCCTGCACCAAGATCGCGCGCGTGCTCACCGAGGAGGAGCTGCTGGCCGACCCCGACCCCACGGGCGCCACCCTGCGCGACCTGGACTTCCTGGTGTCCTTCGACCCGATCGAGACGGAGATGCCGGTGGCGATCGTGTCCAACGGTCTGAGCGAGGTGGACCGTATACGCATCAACGCCCTCATCATGCAGCTGGGCTGCCCGGGCCAGCGCGGCGGCACGCCGTTCTCGGGCGGCGTCCCCACCCGGGAGCTCGACATCTCCGGCCACCGCACCCTGCGCCGCGAGCTGCATCGCGCCCTGGTGGACGACGGCCTGTGGAAGAGCCCGCTCTCGGGCTTCTCGACCGTGCTGGAGATGAACTCCATCACCTGCGAGGACTGGATGCTCCTCACGGTGTTCTCCAACGACGTGCGGGCCACCGGCGTGCGCCGCTACGAGGTTGACGCCGAGATGGGCTTTTCCGGCCAGCGGCTGAACCACGTGCTGGCGCTCACGGTGGCGCGCAAGGACGAGCGCGCGCTCACCCCGCTCACGCAGGCCTTCCGGCGCATCGCCGAGGCCTCGGGCTTCCCCGCGGCGTAAGGGGTCTGCAGCGGGAGGCGCTGATCCGCCGGCGGCGCGGACGGGGCGCTCGGGCGTGGGCATCGGCCCTTCCCCGCCCCGCCGCGCACCACCCCGATACGCGAAAAGGGGCGCGCGGCCGCATCGGACCGCGCGTCCCCTTGCCGAAGCGCTCTGTAGCCCCTGGGTCGCCTACGCGGCGCTCCAGATGGTCTCACCCTCCTTGATGGTGGCCAGGACCTTGAGGTCGCGGACCTCGTCCAGCTCGACCTTGAGCGGGTTGGCCGCCACCACGCACAGGTCGGCGAGCTTGCCGACCTCGAGGGTGCCCTTGCGGGACTCCTCGCCGTACTGGTAGGCGCCGTTGACGGTGATGGCCTTCAGGCCCTCGTACACGCCGATCTTCTGGTCCTCGTCCAGCTGGGCACCGCCCTTGGTGACGCGCTTGGCGGCGCACCACACGGCCTCGAAGAGGTTGGGGCGAATCACCGGCGTGTCGCAGTGGAACGTGAACGGCAGCCCGCACTCGAGCGCGTCGTGGCAGGCCGAGACGCGGCCGCCGCGGACGGGCCCGAAGTTCTTGAGGTGGACGTCGGCCCAGTACCACACGTGGGACACGAAGATGGAGGGGATCATGTTGATCTCGCCCATGGCCTCGTACTGGTCGCGGCGGGCCGCCTGGCAGTGGATCATGACCGGGCGCAGCGCGGCCTTGTCGGCGTTGGGGGAATCCTCCAGCGCCTTCTTGTACACGCGCAGGTACTGGTCGGCCGCGGCGTCGCCGTTGGTGTGGGCCAGCAGCTGGTGGCCGCCGTCGATGGCCTTGCGGGCGAAGTCGTAGGCCTGCTCGTCGGTCATGGTGGGGTTGCCGCAGAAGCCCTCGCCCTCCGGGCCGGGCGCGTAGGGCTCGGTCATCCAGGCGGTGCGGCCCTGCGGCGAGCCGTCCATGAACATCTTGAGGCCGCCGATGCGGAAGTGGCCGGTGTAGTCCGGGCCCACGAAGTCGGCGTGGTCGCGCAGCATGGCGTCCACGTCCTCGCCGTACATCGGGTAGCTCACCACGTCCATCTTGAGCAGGCCCTTGGAGGCCAGATGGCAGAACAGGTTGGCGTAGTCGGCGGTGGTGGCGCCCTCCTGGCAGGTGGTGATGCCGTGCTCAAGGTAGACGTCCTGCATCTCGGCGATCATGGCGTCCATGTCCATCTTCTGGCGCGGCTGCACCTGGGCGAAGACCGGCCACATGGCACCGGGCTCCTCGCAGTAGCCGTCGGGCACGTTGCCCTCCTCGCGGCCGTAGCGGGCGCCCTCGGGGTCGGGGGTCTCGGCCGTGATGCCGGAGAGCTCCATGAGCTTGGAGTTTCCCACCAGCATGTGGCTGCTGGCGTGGATGGCCACGACGGGCGTGGTCTCGGACACGCGGTCGAGCACGTGGCGGTCGGGATGGCGAGACTCGGCCAGGGCGTTCTGGTCGTAGCCCACGCCCATGACGATACCGTCCTCGGCGATGCCGCGCTTCTCGGCAAAGGCGCGCAGGCGCTCGACGATCTCGTCGAAGTCGCGGCAGCCGTCCAGGTCGGCGGCCACGATGTACTGCGTGGTCCCGGCGATGTGGGAGTGTGGGTCGATCAGGCCCGGCAGCACGGTGGCGCCGTCCAGGTCGACCTCCTCGGCACCCTCGGCGAGCGAACGTGCCTCCTCGAGCGAACCGGTAAAGGCGATGGTGCCGTCGTCGGCCACGAGCAGGGCCTCGAAGGTGTCGCCCTCGCCCGTCATCGGGACGAAATCGGCGTTGAAGTACAGCTTCCTCATGATCACCTACACCTCCTCCTTGGAGAACTTCTTGATGGCCGGGGTGGTGAGCAGGCCGAGCAGGATGCAGGCGGCGCCGACGAAGTACGCGATGCGCGTGGAGTCGAAGCGGGCCTGGGCGTTGATCTCGACGAGCTCGTCGCGCTCGGCATCGGTCATCTCGATATCGGCGATGGCGGACTTGAAGGTCTCGTCGCCGGCGAGGGTGATGTTGCGGCCGGCGACCTGGTCGGCGACCTCGGTGGAGATCACGTCGCTGTTGTGGGCGGCATCCGAGATCTTACCGCTGATGCCGAACAGCAGCACGGCGCCCAGCAGCGCGATGCCGAGGGCCTGGCCCACGTTGCGCATGGTGGTCTGGATGCCGCCGGACTGGGCGGCGTCGCGCTCGTTCACGGCCAGGGCCACGACGTTGTTGGCCTGGGAGGACACGATGCCCGCGCCGGAGCCGGCCACCACGCAGCCGGCCATGATGCCCGCGAAGGAGGCGCCGGCCAGCGTCACGGAGAAGGCCATGATGACCAGGGCCGCGGCGAGCACCAGGTAGCCCACCTGGATGATGTGGCGCGGGTTGGCCTTGGGCATGAACTTGGGGATGCCGATGGAGAACGCGAAGGTGGGGATGCCCACGACGATGGACAGCACGCCCACGATGGAGGGGCTCCAACCGGCGACGAGCTGCAGGTAGGGAGCCATCAGGATGGACTGGACGCCCATGAAGAAGAAGGTGATGGCGGAGGCGGCGAGGCCGGCGAGCACCTGCGGGGTGCGCAGGAAGGACTGCGGCAGCAGCGCCAGGCCGTTCTTCTGCTCCACGCCCTTCTCGACCTTGATCATCACGGCGAGCACGATGATGCCGGCGATGGCCATGGGCAGGCAGGGGGAGATCCCGGCGATGGTGAACGGGCAGTCGGCGAACGGCTCGATGAGGCCCCACGCGGAGATGCGGGACACGCCCACGAGGAACAGGAACAGGCCGACGGCCGCCATGCAGACGCCGATGCCATCGAACTTGAGCTTCTCGTCGTCCTGGGAGATCTCGGGAAGCTTCAGCGAGAACAGGAACACGAGCACGAAGTACACGGCGAGCGCCAGGAAGGTGACGCGCATACCGCCGACCTGCAGCACGATGGCGAGCAGCAGCGGCAGCAGAGCGGACAGGCCGGAGGCGGCGCCGATGCAGCCGAAGGCCAGCACGCGCTGGGAGCCGTGGTAGATCTTGGGAACGAGGCCCAGGACCGAGGGGATCATGAAGCTGGCGCCGAAGCCCACGAGCGTGCGGCCGCCCCAGATGAAGACCGCCATGTTGGGGGCCATGGCGAGCACGACCTCGCCCGCGGCGCACAGCAGGGCACCGACGCGGAAGTTCTTCTTCCAGCCGATGATGGTGCCCATGAGGCCGCCGGCGATCATGAAGGCGCCGGCCATGAGCGAGTACACCATGTTGGCCAGCTGGATGTCGGCCGCGGTGGCGTGCAGGTCCTGGGTGAGCGCGGTGGCGCACAGCGACAGGGCGCCGTTATCGCCGGACGTGCCCATCTGGGCCATGATGAGAACGAGGACGGGCAGGATGGCGAACTTCGCCTTGCCCTCCCCCTTCTGCGCAACTGCAGTAGCTGCCATGTTCCTTCCTTTCCTCTACGACAAACGCGCAGGACAAGGGGCCTGCGCGCGAAGGCAGCTAGAGTCTAGTCCGCGTTATGCGCACAAAGCGGCAGAGGCCTTTCCGGAGATACGGCAAAGCTTGTTATCGACGGTGGATGGGATGGCGGGCGGGGGCGCGGGGTATCGACGGGAGGACGAAAATCGTCCCTTTTTCGAGGTTATGCACGCGCAGAGGCGCCACCAATCAGTGGCGGTTACAAACCCGCAGGTAGATGTCGTCCGTTTTTTGAAGATGTGCGCCACCCGCTCACCGGCGGGTCTTTAGCGGCCCGACTCCACGCACGACTTCGAAAAACAGACGATTCGACAGGGCGCGGCGCCCACGGGGCGGGCACTCCGCAATGAATAAGCCGACGCAGCGAAGGGTCGCGGCGCCGGCTCGAGATAGAGGCGGTTATCGGTTATGCCCGCGCGGGCCCGCGCAGGGCGGGGCTACTTGGCCTCGGCCTCCCAGGCGGAGGTCACGCGGCCGATCACGCAGTAGCCGGACACGCAGCCGGTGACCGCGCACATGCAGCCCTTGAAAACCATCATGCCGGTGCGGGTGAGCGGCAGCGGCAGCACGAAGGTCAGCAGGCCCGAAAGCACCACGACCACGACGAGCGCCACCACGCCCACGGCGATGGACATGGGAATGGCCTTGACCGGCAGCTTCTCTGTAGGACCGTAGGCGCCGGCCTCGCCGCGGTACACGCCCTTCTTGAGGTCCATCTTGGTGAGGGGCACCACGCACCAGGTGAGGATCAGGCCCAGCAGCACGCCGGTGAGCGCCATCTCCTCGATGATCTTGCCCTGGGCGAACAACCCGTCGGGGTTGCCGCTATTGATGCCCAGGAAGATGAGCGCGTTGATGATGCCGTTGATGATGCCGTAGCCGATGATGCTCTTGTTCCACAGGTAACTCTTGTAGTCCTTGGTCTTGGCGGCCATGTCACGTTCCCCTTTTCGACCTCTGGGGCGAATTTTGCGGGACACAGTGTATCGTGGCGTTTTTCGGCCGCTTACCAGAAGCTTTGCCGCAACTCCGGCAGCCGTCTAGAGGTAGGTTCCAAGGTCGAAGTCGGGATTGGAGCCGGGCAGCGGCTTCATGCCCGTGCTCGCGCGCGCCAGGAGGAACGACCGCACCACGGCCTGGCGGTTCACGGTGCGGTCGACGGGCTCGCCCGTGAGCTCCGCGAGCTTGGCCACCTCGATCTGCTCGATCAGGAACTGCACGCCGCGCCGGCCGATCTCGTAGCCCGGCGGGGCGATGGTGGTGAGCGACACCCCGCCCGTCCACGCCAGGGGATTGCCGTCGCTGCCGGCCACGCGGATGTCCTCGGGCACGGATAGCCCCGCGGCGCGGATGCCGGCGATGGCCCCGATCGCGAGCACGTCCGTCACGGCGATCACGAAGTCGGGGCGCTCCGAGGCGGGGCGCTCGGCCAGCCTGCGGCCGATCTCGTAGCCGTCGCGCGCGAGGTTGCGCGCGCCCTCGTCGATGAACTCGAAGGTAACGTCGGGGTTGTCCTGCGCCACGCGCCCGATGCCCGAGGCGCGGTAGGCCAGCTGCACGTACTCCGTCTGGCCGAAGACCACCACGTGCCGCGCCCCACGCTCGATGGCGTGCTCGGTCACGAGCCGACCCTGGGCCTCGTTGTCCGCGCCCACGAAGTAGCCCGGCGCGTCGCTGTGCACGTCGAGGTAGACCATGGGCACCGGGCCGGGCGCGGCGGGGCGCCAGAAACGGTCGGCCATGGGCTGCATCATCACGCCCGCCACCTGCGAGCCCTTGAAGTAGGCCAGGTAGCGGTCCTCCAGCGCCTCGCTGTTGGCGGCGTTGGCGATGAGCAGGTCGTAGCCGTTGCGGTGCGCCTCGGTCTGGGCGCCGTTGGCGATCTGCAGGGAGAAGCCGTGGTCCAGGCGCGGCAGCACCAGGCCGAAGGTCACGTTCTTGCCGCCGGCGAGCAGCCGCGCGCTCTGGTTGGGCGCGTAGCCCAGGCGGTCCATCGCCTCACGCACCGCCTCGATGGTGGCCGGACGCACGCGCTCCGGATGGTTGAGCACGTTCGAGACGGTGCCCAGGGCCACGCCCGCCTCGCGCGCGACGTCCTGGATGGTGACCTTGGCCATGGGGCGCCTCCTTTTGATACGCTTCAATGGCCATCCATTCTAGCAGCCACGGCAAGGCGAGGCGGCGAGGCTGGTGGGAACGCCTACCTCTCAGCCGCCCTATCCCAGGCGCCGCGCTAGAGCAGGGCCGCGCCCGCGAAGGCGATGGCCGACATCACCGCCAGAAAGCCCAGCGCGTACGGCAGCACCGCGCGCAGGAGCTCGGCGTCCTTGCCCGTAACGCGCACGGCGGCAAGCCCGATCGCGAGCGTCTGCGGCGAGAGCATCTTGCCCGCGGCCACGCCGAGCGAGTTCAGGGCCACCATCCAGACCGGGTCGGCGGCGAGCGCCTCAGCCGCCTGGGCCTGCACCGCGCCAAAGAGCATCCCCGAGCTGGTGCCCGAACCCGTGACGAACGTCCCCACCATGCCGACCCACGGCGCCACGAGCGGGTAGAGCGACCCCAGCGTCGCGATGCAGAACGCCGAGATGGAGCCGATCATGCCGGCGTAACCCATCACCTTGGCGCAGCCGAGCACGGAGAGCATGGTGGTGACGGTGGGCATCATCTGGCGCACCGTCCCCTGGAGCGTGCGCAGCATCACGGCCGCGCCCGCCCCCTGGATGCGCCCGCCCACGAGCGCCGCCAGGAAGATCCACACGCCCGGAGTGTTCACCCAGCTGAAGGTCAGGCCGCCCGGGTCGGCGCCGGTATAGACCGTGACGGTGCTCGAGAGGCGCGAAAGCGCCTCGTGCACGGGCGGCACCAAACCGGAGGTGCCCAGCAGGAGCAGAAAGATCAAGATGAAGCAGCTCCCAGCGCGCAAGAGGGCGGGCAGGGAGAGGTCCTCGCCCGGCTCGACCTCCATGCGAAAGGTCACCGCCAGCTTGCCCGCGCGCTCGGCGCGCATTCCAAGGACGGCGGTGACGGCGAGCGCGCAGATGCTGCCCACCACCATGGTGAGCTCCGGCCCCACGAAGCGCGCCATGGCGAGTGCGGGCAAGGCGAAGGAGAGTCCCGAGGCCAGCGCGATGCCGGCGACGCCGCGGAAGCGCTCGGCGATGCCGGGGCGAGGGGCCGCGGCGGTGCCGGAGACGTGGCCAGAGGGGCCGCCGGAACCGCGCTCGCCGCCCGCCACCGCCACGATCAGGAACGGGGCGGCGATGAAGAACGGCAAGAGCTGCAGCATCTGCACGGTGCCGAGCTGGAGCACGTCCAGCCCCACAAGGCCCGCGAGCGAGGTGGTGGGGATGCCAATCGACCCGTACGGGGTGGGCACGCCGTTGGCGAGCAGGCACATGAGCACGGCGGGGATGGGCGAGAATCCCAGGCCCGCGAGCATGCCGGCGGGAATGGCGACCGCGGTGCCGAAGCCGGCCATCCCCTCCATGAAGCCGCCGAAGCACCACGCCACCAACAGCGCCAGGATGCGACGGTCGCTCGAAATGGAGGTGATCATGCGGCCGATAGTGTCCATGGCCCCCGTCTCCACGCACAGGTTGTAGGTGAAGACGGCGGCGATGATCACGAGCACGATAGGCCACAGCGCCATGAGGAAGCCCTCGGCGCTGGCCGTGGCGATGTCGAGCGCGGGGAGGCGCCACCATGCGGCGGCCAGCGCGCAGGATATGGCGAACGAGCCGATGGCCGCCCTCCACGCCGGCCACTTGAACACAAGCAGCACCACAACCAGCCACAGAATAGGCGCGAGCGCCAAGAGGAACGAGAGCGCGTCCAAAGGTATCTCCCCACGGGTGTCGGTAACTTGCGGCACCACGATACCCTATGGGAGCGTTACCAAATGTGACACCCATCTGTCACGGGGTCGTTTTGAAGGGACCGGCGGGAAACCGACGGCCATCTTATCCTGCGAGGGCCGTCATGACGAGGGTCGCCGCCACCATGAGCACGAGGCCCGCCGCGGCACGGCGGCCCAGGCGCTCGCCCAGCGCGATGCGCGCGAAGGCGATGGACACCAGGATGGACAGCTTGTCGACCTGCACCACCACGCTCACCTGGCCCATCTTGATCGCGCCGTAGTAGAGCAGCCAGCTCGCCCCGGTCGCGATACCGGAAAGCACCAGGAACGAGAACTCGCGGCGCCCGATGCCCATAAGCCGCCCCACCTTGCCGCGGGCGATCACGATGCCCCAAGCCAACACCAGCACCACGCAGGTACGTAGCGCTGTGGCGAGGTTGGAGTCAACACCCTGTACGCCCACCTTGGCGAGCACCGAGGTTGCCGCCGCGAAGACCGCGGACAGCACAGCGTAAGCGAGCCAAGAGCGCCCATCGCGAGCGCCGGGAACGGCCACGCGCGGCCCATCGCCGTCCCGCTCGACCATGAGCATCGTCCCCGCGAAGACCGCCCCGATGCACGCGATCCTCGCCGCGAGATGGGCCGTCTCCCCAAGCAACGCGATGGCGAGCAGCGCGGACAAGGCCGAGGACGACTTGTCAACCGGCACGACCTTATCAGGCACACAAAGCGACAGTGTCGTTTTCCTGTCGCGACATTGTCGCTTACGCAGGCATGATACACCGCCAAAGCAATTCGGATGACCTTGCACGCATAACAGTTGCTATCTAGTTGTTGTGCGCCAATAGGTTGTTGACGCCGACGATGCGCGACATCGGGGGCAGGCCCCCGCAGGCGCTGTGCGACCCCTCGTAATTATAGTGCTCGATGAAGGCGGGCAGGGCGGCGGCCCTACCCGCCGTCGGCATAAACTTGTTGTTGGTCGGCCTATCCCAGGGGCCGCCCCGCGCC
>Cebus_capucinus_imitator_PRJNA485217_SSR024__coassemble_1069_pt1 | contig 14325 bp, 8 predicted proteins | sample Cebus_capucinus_imitator_PRJNA485217_SSR024__metabat2_low_PE_009 | metagenome-assembled genome bin Cebus_capucinus_imitator_PRJNA485217_SSR024
TACCGGTGCACGATCACGCAGTCGCCCTCCTTCACGATGCCGAACAGCGCGGCCGCGGCGTCGGGCGGGAGGTTCACGCAGCCGTGGCTGCCCACGCGCTGGTAGGCCGTGGCGTCGGAGAAGCTCGCCGAGCTCTGCCAGCTGGCGTCGTGCAGGCCGATGGCGCCGCCCACGAAGGGCATCCAGTAGCTCACCGGCGTGCGGTAGATGGGCTCGCCCGTGGCGGGGTCGGTCTTGCCGATCAGCGTGATATCGCGCATGAGCGGGTTCATGCGGTAGACGCCCTCGGGGGTGTCGTTGCCCTCGTTGGGGTTGCCGGTGATCGCGCCGGACTCCCACTTGAGCGCGCCGGACGCGTCGTAGTAGCGGGCGTGCTGCTCGGTGAGGTCGATGTCCACGTAAGCGCCCCAGTCGCGCTCGCCGCGCTTGGTGAAGCGCTCGCCGGCGCTCGAGGTGGGAACCTCGATCGTGGCGTCCTTGCCCGCGGCCAGGGCATCGGCGACCTGCTGCGCGAGCGAGGCTGAGTCGACGTTCCATCCGTAGGTGCCACCCGAGACGGTCACGGACTTGCCGTCCTCGCGGGTGTAGGTGCGCTCGGTGCCCACGGTGTCAAGCTTGTCGACGGTGAGCTGGCGCAGGCGCTCGGCGAGCGCGTCGGTGTCCATCGAGGGCGCGAGGTCCTCGCCGAAGGAAACGTAGGTCGCAAGGGCCGCGGCGTCGAGCTTATCGACCTCGGTGCCCGCCATGGTGAGCGTCACGGTATGGGAGACGAGCGCGTTGGCGGCGTCGCAGGCGGCACGCAGGTCGTCGTCGCTGGCGCCGGAAGCCAGCTCGCCGTAGCAGTCGTCGGGAAGCTTGACGTCGGTCTCAAGGCGCTCCAGGGCCTCGGTGGCCGCCTTGACGACGGCGTCGGCGTCGAGGCGGGTGTTGGCCCACGCGCGGTCCACGCTGAACTCGCCCGTGCCGGGGTCGAGCGCGCTCGCGGCGTCGAAGGTGCCCGAACGGCCCTCGTTGTAGGAGGCAACCGCGCTCGAGAGCTCGCTGGAGAAGGCCTCGGCGTCGAACGTCGCGGGCAGGGCCGAGCCCGTGGCGACGTCACGGTAGACGGTGCCCACGCTGCCGTCGGTGCCCGAGGAGAGCGCCTGCGCCAGGCGGACCGGCCAGGCGAAGGGGTCGTTGGCGTCGAGCAGGTCGCGCACGCGGCCGCCCGCGTCCACCACGGCGTCGGCGTCATCGGGAGCGTACTCCCAGGTGAAGTCACCGCCCGTCAGCGTGAGCTTGTATCCAGCCGTGGCGGCCTCCACGCGACCGGCGGCGGTGTCGGCCCCCATGAGGGACACGTCGACGCCCGCCACGTTCGTGTTGGGGTAGAGCACGGCCGAGAAAAGGAACACCCCTCCCAGGTAGGCCACCGCGATGAGGCCGAGGGCGACGCCCGCGGCGACGAGCGGGGCGCGCGAGGCCCCCTTGGCGCGGCGGGCGCGGGCACGACCCGAGACCTCCTCGCCCACCGTGCGCGCGGGGCGCGGCTCCCCCGCGCCGCCGTTCGCGCCCGCGACGGGGCGCCTCCCCTTACCTTGCTGCATGCACCATCATCCCTTCCCCGAGGATCATCTTGAAACGAACGCGACCCGACCCGCTCACGAGCACCCCTTGCATCGGGCGCAGGCCGAGGGAGCGACCGCCATGCCGCCCTTGGCCGTCTCGCGCAGCGACGCCGGCAGGGCGCGGCCCACCGCGAGCATGACGCGCGCCATCTCGTCGAACGGCACCAGGCTCTCCACACCGGAGAGCGCGAGCTGGGCCGCGGAGAACGCTGCCGCCACGCCGATGGCGTTGCGGTTCTGGCACGGCACCTCCACGAGGCCCCCCACCGGGTCGCAGACCAGGCCCAGGAGGTTCCCCAGGCAGATCGACGACGCGTGGAGGGACTGCGCGGGCGAGCCGCCGAGCATCTGCACCAGGGCGGCCGCGGCCATGGCGGCCGCCGACCCCACCTCGGCCTGGCAGCCGCCCTCCGCGCCCGCCACGCAGGCGTTGGTGGTGAGATTCAGCCCGATGGCGGCGGCGCACCACAGGGCGTCGGAAACGGCCTCCTCCGGGGTGCCCAGGTGCTCGGCGAGCGAGAGCACGCAGCCGGGCACCACGCCCGCCGAGCCCGCGGTGGGCGCGGCCACGATCACGCCCATGGCGGCGCTGCGCTCCAGCACCGCCATGGCGTAGGCCACGGCCCGCGACTGGACCTCGCCCATGAGCGCGGATGCCAGCCGGGGCGCGGCGTCGGCCACGGCCTTGGCCTCGCCCCCGATGAAGCCGCCGAGCGAGCGGCGCGGCTCCGAAAGCGGTGCCGAGACCTCCTCGCGCATGACCTCGACCACGCGCGCCATCGACGCCGCGGCGCGCTCGGGGCCGCGGATGCGCCCCTCGCGCAGGGCCATGACGCCGCCGATGGAGAGCCCGCGCTCCTCGCAGGCCGCGAGAAGCTGGGAGCCGTCGTCGAAGAGCTCGGCGGCGGTGACCCCGGGCGCGAGCGCCGCGGCCGAGCCCGGCAGCTCGATGAACGTGGCGTAGTCCACCGGCTCCAGGCGACGCACCATGGCGAGCACCTCATCGTCGGCCGCGCCGTCCGTCTCGAACACGGTGTAGGCGCACCCGCCCTGCTCGGTGCGGTAGGTGCGGCAGAAGGCGATGTTCATCCGCGCGTAGGCCATCAGGTTGGCGAGCGCCGCCAGGGCGCCCGGCTCGTCGCGGTGCGCCACGAACAGCGTGGCGTACATGCCCGAGATGTCGACCCCCACGCCGTTGATGCGGCTGATGCGCATCTTGCCGCCGCCCAGGCTCTCGCCGCGCACGCGCGCCGTGTCGCCCGCGGCGGTCACGAGCTCGATGTCCACCGTGTTGGGATGGATGGAGGCGTCGTCCCCCGCGATCTCGAAGCGCCAGGAGAGCCCCCGCCCTCGGGCCAGCTCGAAGGCGTCGCGGATGCGCTCGTCGTCAGTGCCGAGGCCCAGGATGCCCGCCACGAGGGCGCGGTCCGTGCCGTGCCCGCGGTAGGTGTGCGCGAAGGAGTTCCACAGCGTGAAGGTGACCTCGCGCACCTCGCCGGCCACCAGGCTCGCCGCCACCTGGGCGCAGCGCAGGGCGCCCGCGGTGTGCGAGGAGGAGGGCCCCACCATGATGGGGCCGAGGACCTCGAACGCCGAGGTGGTGGCGAGCGTCTGGGGACGTGCTGGCATGGCTGCTCCTCCTCCTTACGGGTCAAAACGTCACCATAGTGTAGCAGCATGTCCGGACACCGGGGCGCGGTGCCTGGGTCCCCGACCGATCGCGCGCGGCCCCCCGCTCGGCGGTCCCTGCCGAGACGGCGCCCGCTCCCTCCTGGATTTCAGGCGATCCCGATGGTGCGCCTCCTCGCTCCCGGACCTGCGGGTTTAGCGGATCCCTTACCCGGGCGCGCGCACCGCCAAACTTTTTTGAAAAAAGTCCTTGCCAATCGCGATGCGGTCCCTATAATAAATTTTGTTGCTTGAGAGCACCCAACAAATTCCTCGGTAGCTCAATGGTAGAGCACGCGGCTGTTAACCGCGCTGTTGTAGGTTCGAGTCCTACCCGGGGAGCCAGACCTTTCACCCGCCCTCTCTAAGGCGGGTTTTTTCTTATCTCGATACGTTGCAAGTCCCAAAAGGCTCGCCAGGACCTGCTTCCTTTTCCAGATTCATTGAGACGAATCTGCGCTTCCAAGAACCTAGAAGTGCATTTCCATCTCAATCAACAACATGCATAGATATATCCCGAGTTCATTGAGAGGGAAATGCGCCCTTCCCGCGCCAGAACGTCCATTCCATCTCAATCAACGCGCACGGTTAAAGAAAACCGGGAACGACGTGGATCGTCCCCGGTCTCGATAGGCTATGGAAGCGCCCCTAGCTCTCGATGTAATCCTTGAGCTTGCTGGAGCGGCTCGGATGGCGGAGCTTGGCCAGCGTCTTGCTCTCGATCTGGCGGATGCGCTCGCGCGTCACGCCGAACTCGCGGCCGACCTCCTCGAGCGTGCGCGGATGGCCGTCGGCCAGGCCGAAGCGCAGCTCGATGACCTTGCGCTCGCGGTCGGCCAGGCCGTCGAGCACCTGGGAGAGCTGCTCCTGCAGCATGGAGAAGCTCGCGGCGTCGGGCGGCACCTCGGCGTTGGAGTCCTCGATGAAGTCGCCGAGCTGGGAGTCCTCCTCCTCGCCGATGGGCGTCTCCAGCGAGACCGGCTCCTGGGAGATCTTCTGGATCTCGCGCACGCGGTCGGCGGACATGTCCATCTCCTTGCCGATCTCCTCGGGTGTCGGGTCGCGGCCGAGGTCCTGCAGCAGCTGGCGCTGCACGCGCACGAGCTTGTTGATGGTCTCGACCATGTGCACCGGGATGCGGATGGTGCGCGCCTGGTCGGCGATGGCGCGGGTGATGGCCTGGCGAATCCACCACGTGGCGTAGGTTGAGAACTTGAAGCCCTTCTCGTAGTCGAACTTCTCCACGGCGCGGATCAGGCCGAGGTTGCCCTCCTGGATGAGGTCGAGGAACAGCATGCCGCGGCCCACATAGCGCTTGGCGATAGAGACCACGAGGCGCAGGTTGGCGGAGATGAGCGCCTGCTTGGCGTCCAGGCCCACCTGCTCCACGCGCATGAGGCGGCGCTTCTCGGCGCGGGTGAGCTCGAGCTCGCCGGCGTCGGCGGCCTCGAGTTTTTCGGCGGCCTCGAGACCGGCCTCGATCTTCATGGCCAGGTCCACCTCGTCGGCGGCGGTCAGCAGGTCGACCTTGCCGATCTCCTTCAGGTACATGCGCACCGGGTCGCCGGTGAGCATGACGGTGGAGGCGTCGACGCCGCGGGCGCGGGCGCGGTTGCGCGAGGTCCGCACGCGGGACTTCTTCTTGGGGCGGTCGGAGGACATCTCGGCGTCGGCCATGCGAGCCACCTTGATGTCATGGTCCTCGCTGGACTCGCCGTCCTCGTCGTCGGACGAGAAATCGTCGTCATCGTCAGAGTCGTCCGTGGAGATGCCGGTATCGTCGGCATCGGAGGCGGAGACGATCTCGATGCCGTTGTTGCGAAGCGCCTGGTACACGTTCTCCAACTGGTCATCGGTCACCGCGATGTCCTTGAGGGCCACCTGGATGGCGTCCTCGGTGATGGTACCGTTGCCGGCCCCGCCGCCAACCATCTTGGCGACCAGGGCGTCGAGACCCGTGATGGCGTTCTCAGTCTTTTTCGGCACGCAAACTCCTTCCGAAGCACATAGGACACGATACTATAGCACAAATCTCAGGATATTGTCGACATCGCTCCGCCGAGAGCCGCCAGGCGCCCTACAGGTGGAGGAACGGGTCCGCCACGCCCTCGACCGCCCGCTCCAGCTCGCGCAGACGGGCGGAATCGCGCGTGGCCTGGACGGTCATGGCGCGGCGCTCCTCGGTGCCCAGGCTCCTATCGGAGCGCAGGCGGCCCTGGGCGGCGCGCATGCGGCGACGCACCGTGTAGAGCTCGAGGGTGTCGAGCAGGAAGGCCACGTTCGTCTCGGTGGGGTGCGCGCTCGTGGTGGCGATGGTGCCGGCCGAGACGAGGCTCGCCGCCTCGGGGCACACGGCGCGCGCGGCGTCCATGACCGCGGCGGGGTCCGTGCCCGCGGGAGTGGCGAGCACCGCCCAGGCGATGGCCTCGTGGCGCGCGTCCACCCAGTCGATCGAGGTGATGCGCTCGGCGAAGGGCCTGAAGTCATCGGGGAAGCCCGTCATGAGCGTGAGCAGCTCCCGCTCGCAGGCGAGGCCGCGACGCTCCAAGTCCGTGAGAACCGGAACAGCCGTGGTCTGGGCCCACGGGTTGGCCGCGGCGGCGGCCATGCCCGCCGAGGGGACGTAGCCGTCCGGTACCTCCCCGCCACCGGCGAAGGTTTCCCCGTCCTCGCCCATGGGCAGGCCGTCGTAGGCGTCGAGCGGCGGCATGTCGTCGTCGGCCGCGCCGGCGGCGGGAACGGCGCCCGCACCGCCCCGCGGGACGGACGGAGCCTGCTCGCGGCCCGCCCCCTCACGCGCGGCGGCGGCCGCCTCGCGCTTGCGCTCGCGCTCGCGGGCGCGCTGCTCGCCGCGCTCCACCTCGCGAAAGACGCTCGGCGCCGCGTCGCGCACCACCTGCACGTCCACGCCCAGGCGGTCGGCGATCTGCATGTAATAGCCGTCCACCATGTAGCTCGCGCGCAGGGGGAAGATCAGCCGCAGGGCATCGTCCAGGGCCTTGGCGCGCCCGCCCGGCGTGGAGACGTCGGATCGCTCCCCCAGCTTGCGGAACACGAAGTCCATGAGCGGCTCCGCGTCGTCGAGCAGCTCCCGCAGCGCCGCGCCGCCGTGGGCGCGCACGTAGTCGTCGGGGTCCATGTCGTCGGGCAGGATGACGCAGCGCAGGTCCACGTCGGTCCCCTCGATGAACTGGACGGCGCGCTCGGCGGCCCGCTGGCCCGCGGCGTCACCGTCGAACAGGTACACCACGCGCTTGGCGAAGCGCGTGAGGGTCTTCACGTGGTGCTCGGTGAGCGCGGTGCCGAGCGTCGCCACCACGTTGCCCAACCCAGCCTCCCAGCAGCGGATGGCGTCCATGTAGCCCTCCACCACCACGGCCTCGTCCTTGGCCACGATGTGCTCCTTGGCCCAGTTGAAGCCGTAGAGGTTGCGCTTCTTGTGGAACACCGGGGTCTCGGAGGTGTTGAGGTACTTGGGCTCACCCGCACCCATGATGCGGCCGCCGAAGGCCACGCAGCGGCCCTGCTCGTCGAAGATCGGGAACATCACGCGCTCGTAGAAGCGGTCCACGAGGTTGCGCCCGCGCTGCATGGCGACGTTGGCGTCGACCATCTCCCTCGGCGTGAAGCCGAGCTGGGCGAGGTGCGCCGTGAGCGCACCGCGGCCGGGGGCGTAGCCGAGCCTGTAGCGGCGGCAGACCTCGCCGGTGAGACCGCGCTCGGAGCAATACGCGCGCCCGCGGCCGTCGCGGCCGCGCATGAGCATGGTGTGGAAGAACTCGCACGCGGCGTCGCAGCAGGCGGTCAGGCGGTTGCGCTTGGTACCGGAGCGGGCGCGGCCGCCCACCTCGTGCAGCTCGATGCCGGAGCGGTCGGCGAGGTAGCGGATCGCGTCGGGGAAGCTCAGGTTCTCGCGCTTCATCACGTAGGTGAAGGCGTCGCCGCCCTCGCCGCAACCGAAGCAGTGCCAGACCTGGGTACTCGGGATGATGTGGAAGCTGGGGGTCTTCTCCCCATGGAAGGGGCAGCAGCCCCAGAACTCGTGGCCGCGCGGCTTGAGCTCCACCGTCTCCTGCACGAGCCCCACGAGATCGGTGGCGGCGCGGACCTGCTCGCGTTCCTCATCAGAGATCATGGGGCTCCTTTCCGGGTGGTGGCGGGGCGGCGCGCGGGGCCGCGGGTCCTAGAGGGCGACGCCCTCGGCGCCGAGCGCGCGGCGCACGTCCTCGATATTACCCCGCACGGCGGACACGAGCGCGTCGAGCGAGTCGAAGCGCGCGGGCGGGCGCAGGCGGTCGGTGAAGAGCACCGCCACCTCGGCCCCGTAGAGGTCGCCTGAAAAGCCGACGAGCGTGGCCTCCAGGGTAGCGGACTCGGGATGGCCGGCGAACATGGGCGGCAGGCCCACGTTGATCGCCGCGGGATAGGCCACGGGGCGCGCGGGCGCGGTGCCGGCCGGTTCGGAGGGCGCACCGGTGAGCACCCAGCCGGCGTAGACGCCGTCGGCGGGCATCTGCAGCGGCTCGGCACGCTCGACGTTGGCCGTGGGGAAGCCCAGGCCAGTACCCTCGCCGCGCCCGTGCACCACCGTGCCCGCCACGTACGGGCCGCGGCCGAGCATCCGGGCCGCGCCGCGCACGTCGCCGGCCGCGAGCGCCGCGCGGATATGCGTGGCCGAGATGACCTCGGGCGCGCCCACGACGGCGTCGTCGAGCACCAGGTCGTGGCCGAGGACCTCGATGCCACGGTCCCGCCCCCAGGCGCGGATGACCTCGACCGTCGAGGCACCGTGCGCGCCGAGGCGGAAGTCGGAGCCCACGTGCACCGCGCGGATATCGAGCTCGGGCGCCAGCACGCGGGTGAAGAACGCCTCGTGGTCGAGGGCGGCGAGCGCGGACGTGAACGGCACCACGAGCACGAGGTCCACACCGGAGGCGGACAGGGCGCGCAGGCGGTCGGCACAGCAGAGGAGCTTGGGCGCCGGCGCCGCGCTCACCACCACGTCCGGGTCGGGGTCGAAGGTCACGGCCACCGCGGCCACGCCGCGCGCGCGGGCGTCCGCCACGCAGCGCTCGAGCAGGTGGCGGTGCCCGCGGTGCACGCCGTCGAAAGCGCCGATGGCCACGCAGGCGGGCAGGGGCGTCGCGGCGGGCGCGCCGGCACCGAGCACGCGCACCTCGCGGCCGCGCGCGAGCCGGGGGGCGAAGGCGCGCTCCAGCGCCTCGCGCGTCATCGGCGCACCCCCAGGACGTGCTGGGGGAACACCGTGTCCATCGCGAGGCGGCCGCCCTCGGGCCGCGCGAGCGCGGCCAGGCCGTCGGCGGCCACGAGCCCCACGAGCGGGGCGCCGGCCGGGAGCCTGGCCGAAAGCCGCACGGCCCGACCGCAGGCGATGTCGGCGAGTTCCGCCTCGCCCACGCCCACGGCGGGGACGCCGAGCGCGGCAAGCGGGTCGAGGGCGCGCTCGCGCACTGCCTCGGGCGCGACCTCGTCGAGCGCGAGGCAGTCAGCGAGCGAGATGGAGCCGGAGGCCGTGCGCCGCAGGGCGCTCACGTGGGCGGCCGAGCCCACCGCGCGCCCGACGTCGCGGGCCAGCGCGCGGATGTAGGTGCCCTTGCTCACCGAGAAGGCGGCCGTCCACTCCCCCTCCCCCGCTGCCAGCAGCTCCGCGGAGAGGACCTCGATGGGCCGTGCGGGAAGCTCGACGCTCTCGCCGTCGCGCGCCCGCTTGTAGGAGCGCACGCCGTCAACGGAGATAGCGGAGAAGGCCGGCGGCACCTGCATGCCGGCCCCCAAAAAGCCCTCCAGCGCGCAGCGGGCGGCCTCGGCGTCGGCGACCCCCTCCGGCAGCGGGGCCTCGCGCACCGGCTCGCCCTCGGCGTCGTCGGTGTTCGTCTCCCATCCGAAGCGGATCGACGCCACGTAGCTCTTGGTGTCGAGCGTGAGGCGGCCGAGCAGGCGCGTGGCCTGGCCGATACCGACCACCATCACGCCGGACGCCATGGGGTCGAGGGTGCCGGCGTGCCCCACGCGGCGCTCCCCCACCGCGCGGCGCACGCGCGCCACCACGTCGTGCGAGGTCATGCCGCAGGGCTTGTCCACGGCGATGAGGGCGTTCAGTTCTGCGGGCTTTCCGCGTCGGGCCATCGGGGCCTCCCAATCGTCATCTATAGGCAGGGCGGGCACGGACCGCGCGCGACCGAGTCGCGCCCAGGTCCGTGCCCGCCTAGAACAGGTCAAGGGCGAGGCTAGCCCAGCATGCCGGCGGCGTCCACCAGGGCCACGAGCCAGGGCAGGATGGTCGCCAGCGCCTCGTCCACGGTGCCGTGGTAGGTGAAGCCCGCCGCGGCGGCATGCCCGCCGCCGTGCAGGGCGCGGGCCACCGAGGAGATGTCGAGCTTACCCTTGCTCCTCAGGTTGCCGCGGATCTCGCCAGGGGCCGTCTCCTTGAGGAACAGGCAGACCTCGCTGCCCTGCACCGAGCGCACCACGTCCACCAGGCCGTCGCACTCGTCGGAGGAGACGCCGCAAACCTCCAGGTCGCTCGCGTAGGCGTAGCTGTAGGCCACCAGGCCGCCCGCGAGCGCGCGGATGCGCCCCATCACGATGGACTCGAGCTGCAGGTATTCCAGGCGCTGGCTCTGGTAGACCTCGAGCGAGATCCGCGCGGGCTCGGCGCCGGCGTCGACCAGGCGCGAGGCGCAGGCGAACGCGCCGGGGTTGGCGTTCTGGTACTGGAAGCGGCCCGTGTCGGTCACCAGACCGCACAGCAGGCAGGTGGCGACCTCGGGCGCGACCGGGATGCCCGCGGCCTCCAGCAGCTCCTCCACCAGCACCGCCACCGCGGCGGCGGCGGGCACGCGCACCACGTTCTCGGTGAACTCGGCGCGCGAGGGATGGTGGTCGATGGCCAGCACCGCGCGGGCGCGCTTGGCCACGGCGGCGGCGTCGGCCAGGCGCTCCAGCGTGGGCACGTCCACCGATATGAACAGGTCCGGCGTCTCCTCGTAGCGGCACGCGGGAACCATGTCCTCGCTGCCGGAGAGGAAGCGCAGGATGCGCGGGACGGGCGCGTCGTCGGCCAGGAGGTTCACGACGCGCTTGTCCGGGTACTGGGCGCGCAGGCTCGCCGCGAGGGCGAGCCCGGAACCCAGCGCGTCGCCGTCGGGGTTGGTGTGCCCCGAGATGGCGATGGTCTGGGCGCCCTCGATGAGCTCGATGGCGCCCGACCACATGTCCGGCGTGGTCATGCGCGCGCGGCAGGTAGCGCTACTCGCCATCGGCGGCATCGCCTTCTTCTGCGCGCCTCCAGGAGAGCGGGTAGCCCTCCTCGTCCTTCTCCACGTCGATCGTCACGGGCCGCGCCTCGAGGGCGCGCCCGATGCGCTCCGCCTCGTCGGTGGAGCGGTCGATCCTGAAGTCCAGCTCGGGGGTCACGCGCCAGTCCAGCGCGCGGGCGAGCAGGCTGCGGATACGGCCGCGGGCGGCGGCCAGCGCCTCGAGGACCTCCTCGTAGCGGTCCGCGTCGCAGCTCACGTACACGCGTGCGAAGCTGCGGTCCACCGCGACCTCGACGCCCGTGAGGGTCACGAGGTCGAGGCGCGGGTCGGAGACCTCGAACAACAGGATGTAGCCGAGCTTCTCCTGGAGCTGCGCGCCCAGGCGGCGCGTGGCGCTCGTCTGCTTCATGTGCGCTCCCTCCTCATCTCGCCTACTCGGTGCGGGCGACCTCGACGATCTTGTACGCCTCGAGGATGTCGCCCACCTTGATGTCCTGGTACTTCTCGATGCCCAGACCGCACTCGTAGCCGCTCTTGACGGACTTGACGTCGTCCTTGAAGCGGCGCATGGAGCCGAAGACGCCGTCGAACACCACGACGCCGTCGCGGACCACGCGGACGCGGTCGTCGCGGGAGATCTCGCCCTCGGTGACCATGCAGCCGCCGATGGTGCCGGCCTTGGGCACGCGGAAGGTCTCGCGGACCTCGGCCTCGCCGGTGCGGACCTCCTCCTCCGTGGGCTTGAGCATACCGATGCGCGCGGCGTCGATGTCCTCGATGGCCTTGTAGATGATGGAGTAGGTCTTGATCTGCACGTTCTCCTTCTCCGCCATGTCGCGGGCCTTGGCCTGCGGGCGCACGCCGAAGCCGACGATGATGGCGTTGGAGGCCGCCGCGAGCACGACGTCCGTCTCGGAGATGGCGCCCACCGCGGAGTGGATGATGTTGATGCGCACCTCGGACTGGTCCATCTTGGCGAGCGCGTCGGCGAGCGCCTCGATGGAGCCCTGCACGTCGGCCTTGACCACGAGGTTCAGGTCCTTGAGCTCGTTCTCGCTCATCTCGGAGAAGAGGGTCTCGAGCGTGACGTGCTTGACCTTGTTCTGCTCCTCGATGCGGGCCTTGAGGGCGCGCTGCTCGGCGAGGTCGCGGGCGTCGCGCTCGTCCTCGAAGACGCGGAACTCGTCGCCGGCGCCCGGCACGGAGTTCAGGCCCAAGATCTCGACGGGGTCGGAGGGGCCGGCGACCTTGACGTGCTCGCCGCGCGGGTTGAGCATGGCGCGCACGCGGCCCCAGCACTGGCCGGCCACCACGGCGTCGCCCACGTGGAGCGTGCCGCGGTTGACGAGCAGGGTCGCCACCGGGCCGCGGCCACGGTCGAGCTTGCCCTCCAGGATGTAGCCGGAGGCGAAGGTGTCCGGGTTGGCCTTGAGCTCGAGCACGTCGGCCTGGAGCAGGATGGTCTCCAGCAGGTCGTCGATGCCCTGCTGCTGGCGGGCGGACACGTTCACGAACATGTTCTGGCCGCCCCACTCCTCGGGGATGACGCCGTGCTCCACGAGCTCCTGGCGCACGCGGTCGGGGTTGGCCTCGGGCTTGTCGCACTTGTTGACAGCCACGACGATGGGCACGCCGGCGGCCTTGGAGTGGTTGATGGCCTCGATGGTCTGCGGCATGACGCCGTCGTCGGCGGCCACCACGAGCACGACGACGTCGGTGACCTTGGCGCCGCGGGCGCGCATGGCGGTGAACGCCTCGTGGCCCGGGGTGTCGACGAAGGTGATGACGCGGTCGTTGATGGTGACCTGGGAGGCGCCGATGTGCTGGGTGATGCCGCCGGCCTCGGTGGCGGTCACGCCGGTGTGGCGGATCGCGTCGAGCAGCGACGTCTTTCCGTGGTCGACGTGGCCCATGACGGTGACCACGGGCGGGCGGCCCTTGAGGTCGGCCGGGTCGTCGTAGAAGGAGAAGGAGTTCTCCTCCTCGGGGGTGATGATGCGCACCTTGCGACCCAGGTCGTCGGCCACGAGCTCGATCAGGTCGTTCGACATGGTCTGGGTCATGGTCAGCGGGGTGCCGAGCAGGAAGAGGCGCTTGATGATGTCGTTGGCGGAGACGTCGAGGGCCTCGGCGAGCTCCTGGACGCTCACGCCCTCGGACACGCGGACGGCGTCCATGTCCTCGGGGTTGATGCCCTGGGCGATGGCCTCCTCGAGCTGGCGCTCCTGCTGGGCCGCGGCGGCCTCGCGCTCGCGCTTCTCCTTGCGCTTCTTGCGGCGGCCGGTGCTCTCGCGGCCGGCCTCCTCCACGGCGGCGCGGGCCTCGGCCAGCACCTTCTCGCGGCTGTACTCCTCGGCGTCGCGCGCCATGCGGGCGTAGTGGTCCTCCTCCACGTGCGCGCCGCCGCGGCGCTTCTTGCCCTTGCCCTGCTTGTCGGGGTTGGGCATGTCCATGCCGGCCGGGATCGCGGGGGCGGAGCTGGAGCGGCGGCGGGTCGGGGCCTCGGAGCGCTCCTGGTTGCGGCCGCCGCGCTCGCCGCCGCGACCCTCGCCGCGACGCCCGCGACCGCCGCGGGAGCCACGGTTGTCGTCGTTGGAGGCAGCGGTCTTGGCGGCCTCCTCCTTCTTCTTCTCGAGCACCTGCTCCTGGGCGGCGATCTGGTCGAGCAGCGACCTGAAGCGCTGGCCGGAGTCGCTCGCCGGGACGGCGCGGCGCTTGGCCTCGAGCTCGGCGGCGCGGCGCTCCTCCTCGGCGCGGCGGCGCGCCTCGGCCTCGGCGGCAGCGGCGGCGGCGCGGGCGGCCTCCTCGGCGGCGCGCTGCTCCTGGGAGATGCGGCGCTCCTCCTCGCGGCGGGCCTCGGCGGCCAGGCGCTCGCGCTCGGCCTCGGCGGCAGCGGCGGCCTCGGCCTCGCGCTGGGCCTCGAGCTCGGCGGCCTTCTCTGCCTCGACCTTGGCGGCGCGCTCGGCCAGGATCGGGGCGAGCTGCTTCTTCACCAGGTTGACGTACACGTCCTCAAGCGTCGACGACGGCGTCTTGGCCGGGATCTTCATCTCGGCAAGGTATCCGAGGAGCTCCTTGGACGTCATGCCGAAGTCCTTGGCAAGGCTGGAGATGCGAACCTTCGCCATGGGCATTCACCTACCTCTCGAGCACGGGGTGCTCTTGGAAAAACGAAAGAAACGGGTGGCGGGGAGTCCTAGATGAGGTCCTCGACGCCCTCGACCGCGTCCTCGCCGGACTCGGCCATGGCCTCGTGCACGCCGCAGAAGCGGGAGCCGGGGCGAGCCTGGTTGCGGCAGCGCACGCCGGACTCGGAGACGTAGGCGCAGCGCTCGGCCTCGTGCTCGGCGGGCTCGCCGTTAAGCAGGTCGGCCGGCTCCTCCACGGGCAGGGGCACGTTCTTCAAGATGTCGGCGGCGAGCGTCTCGTTCTTGATGTCGATGTGCCAACCGGTGAGGCGGGCGGCCAGGCGGGCGTTCTGGCCCTCCTTGCCGATGGCGAGGGAGAGCTGGTCGTCGGGCACGATCACGCCGGCGTAGTTCTTCTCCTCGTCGATGAGCACGCGGGTGACCTTGGCCGGGGACAGGGCGTTGGCCACGTAGACGGCCGGGTCCTCGTCCCACAAAATCACGTCGACGCGCTCGCCGCGCAGCTCGCCCACGACGGCGCGGACGCGGCTGCCCTTGGGGCCCACGCAGGCGCCCACGGGGTCCAGGCGGTCGTCGAGCGAGTGGACGGCCACCTTGGAGCGCTGGCCGGGCTCGCGGGCG
>Cebus_capucinus_imitator_PRJNA485217_SSR024__coassemble_1073_pt1 | contig 14219 bp, 12 predicted proteins | sample Cebus_capucinus_imitator_PRJNA485217_SSR024__metabat2_low_PE_009 | metagenome-assembled genome bin Cebus_capucinus_imitator_PRJNA485217_SSR024
CCCGCCGCCGCGGCCAGCGTCCCGGCCTCTGCCGGCGCCGTGGTGACGAAGGGGGAGAGGCCCGTGCTGGCGATCACGCGCTCGCCGAAGGCCGCGGCACGCGGGTCCGCGTCGCAGGCCACGATGCTGCCCAGGGGACGGTCCTCGGCCGCTTGCGCGCGGCGCTCCGCTTCGGCCACGGCCTCGCCCCACGCGGCGGCGTCGTGCTCGAGCCACGCCTCGAACCCCCAGTGGCGGCGGGTGAGCCCCGGGGCCTCGTCGGCCAGCATGTGCGCGGCCTCCACGGTCACGCCGCCGCCGGCGAGGACGGGGTCCACGAGCACGGTGCGCATGCCCGGGGCCGCCTCCCTCGCGCCGACCCCATCGCCCTCAGCGCGAGTCTTCGCGAGCTCGCGGCAGGCCTCGCCCCAGCCGGCCTCCTCCAGGAGCAGCGCGGCGTAGTCCGGGCGCAGGAAGTGCGCCGCCGCGCCGGGCTTGGTGGCCATGCGCGGCATGCGGCGGAAGAGCGGCTCGCCGGAGAGGTCCAGCGAGACGGTTACGCGCTCGCCGCGCAGGGCCACGGAGATGCGCGCGTCGGGGCGGTCGAGGTCCACGTCGGCGCGGGCGCCCGTCTCGTCGGCAAGGCGGTCGCAGAGGGCGTCTTTGGCCTTGAGCGCGGTGAAGTGCGTGTTTCGAAGCTCGGGGGTGGTGCCGCGCGCGGTCACGGCGATGGTGGCCCCGCGGCGCAGGATGCGTTCCCAGGGCATGGCGTAGACGCCCTCGTAGAGCTCCTCGGCGTAGAGCGCGTCGAAGCGCGCGAGCACCACGGTGACGCGGCTTGCCAAGCGGCTCCACAGGCAGGCGCGCTCGCCGTCGATGGCGCCGCCGGCAAAGGCCACGCGGCCCTTGAGCGGGCGGACGCGCCAGGCGCCGATGGCGCGCAGCTCGCGGGCGAGTGCAGCCTCGAAGCCCTCGGGGCAGCTCGCGAAGAACTCGAATACGGGCGCGGCCGGGTCGTGCGCGGACGTGCGGGTGCGACGATGCGTCATGGGAACCTCTTCTGTCAGATGAATGCGGCTCCATTATCCCAAAAGAGACAGGATGACGACCGTAAACGGTCGATTTGGGGCGGCGAACGGTTTGGCGGCTCAGAACAAGGTCAACCACTTCGAGGGTAACTACCTGCCCAACGTGCTCGCGCGTGACTTCTCCAAGGAGTCCCTTCGCGCGTTTATCGTCAACGTCTGCCACATCCATTGGAGCCGCGCGGAACAACGTATTCACGCCATCGCCGCACCCGCCGAGGCTGTCGAGTTGCTGCAACTGCTCGTCAACCGCGGGGGGGGGGATAGCCGGATCGCCCAGCAGCGAGATGAGCTCCCGATGCCGAAAACGCTATGGGACGTGTCGGCTGCGTAGCTCGTGCAATTCGGAAAATCGAAAATGATACATTCGGAAAATATAAAGGCAGTTATTCGGAAAATCTAAAAGCTATTAGGATGCCCAAGCAAAGAAGGGGGCGGAGGGGAGGCTGGTCGCACGTCGTCTACTTTTCCCTCGCACGGAACCTTGGCCAAGCGGCAACGTACAAGACGCTCTCGCGAGATATGTCGGATACCGCCGCAGCAGACGGCGGCGTGAGCGAGCCGACGATCGCGGCATATCTGGAGCTGTTGCGCAACATGTACATTTTGGATGAGTTACCAGGTTGGGCGCCCCCCGCCCGCTCTCCCAAGCGCGTAGCTACCAAGCCCAAGCGGTATCTTGCCGATCCCTCCCTGGCCGTCGCGGCGCTGGGTATGTCTCCGGCGGCGCTGCTTGGGGATTGGCAGACATTTGGTTTGGTATTCGAGAACTTGTGCATGCGCGACTTACTTGTGTGCGCCGAGGCGATGGAGTGCGCGGCGGATGTTCCGGTGCGCTACTACCGCGATGATTCCGGGCTTGAGGTGGATGCCGTCATCGAGCTGGCGGATGGGCGCTGGGCGGCGTTTGAGATAAAGGCCAGCGAGGCAAAAGTCGATGAGGGGGCGGCTAACCTGGAAAGGCTGCAGGAGAAGCTTTGCGGGAACCCGAGGGCGCGCGTTCGCCCGCCGGAGTTCATGGCGGTCATCATCAGTTCAAAGGTGCGAACTGGCAGATATGCCCCATAGGGCTCACGGCGAAAAAACGATCTCCGGGACCATCGGGTCGCGCATCTCCGCTCGCCCGCGCCCGCCCTGCGCCTTGCCCGGTACACGATATTTCCCAAAAGTTAATTAGGTACCTCATCTTGACCATGCTTCGGTACCTTACTATACTGGCTCGGTCAAAAACGAGTCACGTCAAGGAAGGGAGGAGGGAAGCGTTGCTTATCAAAGAGGACCTTGCCGCCCCGGCGGACACGCCTGAGGAGGCGCGCGCCCGCAGGCTGCTCGAGCAGCTCAGCTGGTGCGGCCACTACATACATTTCCATGGCGGCGGACGCTCCGGCAAGGCGCCCATCCTGTGCCTGCTCGCCAAGCACGGCGGCCAGATGACGCAGCAGGAGCTCGGTATGCGCTTTGACCTGCGTCCCGGGTCGCTTTCGGAGGTGCTCTCCAAGTTGGAGGCCGGCGGGCTCATCGTGCGCGCCCGTAGCGAGCGCGATCGCCGCGTGCTCACCGTGAGCCTCACGGACGAGGGGCGCGCCCGCGCCGCCGAGGACCAGGCGGCGCGCACGGTGTTCCGCGCTCGGGCGTTCGCCAACCTCACGCCTGACGAGCAGGAGCAGCTCGTCGGCATGCTGGATAAGATCAAAACCTGTTGGGAGGAACTGGATGATTAAAACGCTCGCCAAGTCCATCCGCGAGTACAAGGGTGCCGCCATCGCGACCCCGCTGCTCGTGACCGGCGAGGTACTGTTCGAGGTCATGATTCCGTTCGGCACCGCGTCGCTCATCACCCAGGTGAAGAACGGCGCCCCCCTGAACGTTCTGCTCGCCTACGGCGGCGGCCTTGCGCTCATGGCCCTGATCTCACTCGCCTTCGGCGCCGCAGCCGGCCTCACCTGCGCCAAGGCCTCCGTGGGCTTCTCGCGCAACCTGCGCCGCGACATGTTCCATGCCATCCAGGGCTTCGACTTCGCCACCATCGACCGCTTCTCCAACAGCTCGCTGGTGACGCGCCTCACCACGGACGTCCAGAACGTCCAGATGGCCTACATGCAGATCATCCGCACGGCCATCCGCTGCCCGCTGCTGCTGATCTTCGCCTTCACCATGGCCTACATCATGGGCGGCTGGCTGTCCTTCATCTTCCTGGCCGTGATCCCGGTGCTGGCCATCGCGCTGATCGCGATCATCAAGATCGTGCACCCCATCTTCAAGCGCATCTTCCACAAGTACGACGCGCTGAACGAGTCCGCCGAGGAGAACCTCTCCGGCATCCGCGTGGTCAAGAGCTACGTGCGCGAGAGCTACGAGAAGGAGAAGTTCGAGGGCGCTGCCGACGAGGTGGCCCGCGAGTTCACGCGCGCCGAGCGCATCCTGGCGCTCAACGGCCCGATCATGAACTTCTGCATGTACTGCGTCATGACCTTCGTGATCGGCATGGGTTCCTACGCCATCATCTCCACCAAGGGCGAGCTCATCGACGTGGGCCAGTTCTCCAGCCTTATCTCCTACGGCATCCAGATCCTCATGAGTCTCATGATGATCTCCATGGTCTTCGCCCTGTGCACCATCGCCGAGGAGGGCGCCGAGCGCATCTGCGAGGTGCTCACCTGCGAGTCCGAGATCAAGAACCCGGCCGACCCGGTGCGCGAGATCGCCGACGGAAGCATCGACTTCAACGGCGTGACTTTCGCCTACGCTGGCGCGCACGACCGCGAGGCGGCGCTTTCCGACATCGACCTGCACATCGAGAGCGGCGAGACCATCGGCATCATCGGCTCCACCGGCAGCTCCAAGTCCAGCTTGGTGCAGCTCGTGCCGCGCCTGTACGACGTGACCCGCGGCTCGGTGCTCGTGGGAGGCGTGGACGTGCGCGACTACGACCTGGACACCCTGCGCAACGGCGTGGCCATGGTGCTGCAGAAGAACGTGCTGTTCAAAGGCACCATCGCCGAGAACCTGCGCTGGGGCGACGCCTCGGCCACCGACGAGGAGGTCGTCGAGGCGGCCAAGCTCGCCCAGGCCGACGAGTTCATCCAGGGCTTCGCCGACAAGTACGACCACATGATCGAGCAGGGTGGCGCCAACGTGTCCGGCGGCCAGAAGCAGCGCCTGTGCATCGCCCGCGCGCTGCTCAAGCATCCCAAGATCTTGATCCTGGATGACTCCACCTCCGCGGTGGACACCAAGACGGACAAGCTGATCCGCGAGGGCCTCAAGAGCTACCTGCCCGAGACCACCAAGATCATCATCGCGCAGCGCACCGGCTCCGTGGAGGACGCCGACCGCATCATCGTGATGGACGGCGGCCGCATCTCGGCCATCGGCACGCACGAGGAGTTGCTGCGTCGCAGCGACATCTACCGCGAGGTGTACATGTCGCAGAACAAGCAGAGCCACGACGAGAAGCAGATCGACGTGGAGGCCCCCGCCACCGAAGACGCCGCTGCCGGAAAGGAGGCGAACGCCGATGCCTAGCAGCAACGCCGCGCCCAGGAAGCGCAACATGGGCAAGACCGCCCTGCGCGTCCTCAAGATGCTGTTCGGGTTCTACCCGCGCCTGCTGCCCGCCGTGATCGCGTGCATCGTGGTGAACGGCATTGTCCAGGCCATCCCCAACGTGTTCATGGAGCGCGTGCTGGCCGTGGTGCAGGACAACTGGACCACGGGCGAGTGGGACCCGGTGGCCGGGCAGATCATCTCCAACGTGGTCATGCTCGCCTGCTTCTACGTGGTGGGCATCATCTGCAACGCCTTCTGGAACCAGGCCATGGCCGTCATCACGCAGGGCTCCCTCAAGAAGTTCCGCGTGGCCATGTTCGACCACATGCAGGACCTGCCGATTCGCTACTTCGACACGCACCTGCACGGCGACGTGATGAGCTATTACACCAACGACATCGACGCCATGCGCCAGATGATCTCGCAGTCCCTGCCGCAGCTCGTGCTGACCTCGCTCATCCTGCTCTCCGTGATGTGCACCATGTTCTACTACAGCATCCCCATGGCCCTCGTGGTGATCGTGGGCGCGCTCGTGATGGCGTGGTCCGCGCAGTTCCTGGGCGGCCGTTCCGCCAAGAACTTCCTGCGCCAGCAGAAGGCCGTGGCCGCGCTGGAGGGGCACGTGGAGGAGGCCATGGCCGGCGAGAAGGTCGTGAAGGTCTTTTGCCATGAGGCCCAGGCCGAGGAGGACTTCGATCGCATCAACCGCGAATGGGAGGACGCCGCCCGCACGGCCAACAGCTACGCCAACACGCTGATGCCCATCCTCATGAACATGGGCAACCTGCTGTACGTGGTCGTGGCCATCGCCGCCGGCACGCTCATCAGCCTGGGTGCGCCCAACTTCTCAGTCTCGGGGCTGCCGCTCACCGTCGCCGTGGCCGTGCCGTTCCTCAACATGACCAAGCAGTTCGCCGCCCAGATCGGCCAGGTCTCCAACCAGATCAACTTCGTGGTGATGGGCCTTGCCGGCGCGGCGCGCATCTTCGAGCTGCTCGACGAGGAGCCCGAGGAGGACCACGGCTATGTGACCCTGGTCAACATGGCCGTGAAGGGTAACGAGCTGGTAGAGAGCGAGGAGCGCACCGGCCTGTGGGCCTGGAAGCACGTGCACCAGGCCGACGGCTCCGTGGACTACGTGCCGCTGCGCGGCGACGTGCGCATGGAGCACGTGGACTTCGGCTATCGCGAGGGTCACACCGTGCTGCACGACGTGTCCGTGTACGCCAAGCCGGGCCAGAAGGTGGCCTTCGTGGGCGCCACCGGTGCCGGCAAGACGACGATCACCAACCTGATCAACCGCTTCTACGATATCGCCGACGGCAAGATCCGCTACGACGGCATCAACGTCAACAAGATCCGCAAGTCCGATCTGCGCCGCTCGCTGGGCGTGGTGCTGCAGGACGTGAACCTGTTCACCGGCACCGTGATGGACAACATCCGCTACGGCAAGCTCGACGCCACGGACGAGGAGTGCCTGCGTGCCGCCAAGCTCGCCGGTGCCGACGAGTTCATCCGCCGCCTTCCCTGTGGCTACGAGACCATGCTCACCGACAACGGCTCGCAGCTCTCCCAGGGCCAGCGCCAGCTGCTGTCCATCGCCCGCGCGGCGGTGGCCGATCCGCCGGCGATGATCCTGGACGAGGCGACCTCCAGCATCGACACGCGTACCGAGGCCATCGTGCAGAAGGGCATGGACGCCCTGATGCAGGGAAGGACCACCTTTGTGATCGCGCATCGCCTCTCCACCGTGCGCAACTCCGACGTGATCATCTGCCTGGACCACGGCCGCGTGATCGAGCGCGGCACGCATGACGAGCTGATCGCCAAGCGCGGGTACTACTACCAGCTCTATACCGGCGCCTTCGAGCTGGACTAGCTCGGGCACGGGTTGGTCGGCGTGCCGACTAGGGTTCCGATGGGCGCGCGTTCTCGCGAGGAGGCGGGAACGCGCGCTTTTTCGTGGGGGACGGGCCGGTCGAAGGCCGCTTTCCGGGGCGGAGAGGGGTGGCCCCCAGAGCGGGAGGGGGTCGGTTGAAGATCCGCCTGCTCAAATGCGTAAATCCGCCAAAATTCGACCTGTTTACGCACTGCAGCGGGCGGATTATCTTCCGACCCCCCCCTATCGACCGGCGATTCCGCCCGGCCGAGCACGTAAACTTGCCGTGAGTCCAAGGCAAACGGACCAAGGAGGCTCCCGTGATCAAGTTCAGCCACGTCATTGTGGCCGCGAGGGCTACCCCACGGTGCTCAAGGCCGTTCAAGACCTTGGCTACAAGACGCTCGTGGTCGATACCTCCGAGTACCGCAAGGTTGACGGCGGCCTCTCCTGCCTGTTGCTGCGCTTCTAGAGCGCGCTTGGAATCGGGGCGTGGCTGCGCCGATCGCGTCGTCCGCGGGTGCCACGTGGAACATCTGCGGAGACGGGAGAGCCCCTTCACGCGCCTCGTCTCCTCGGTCAAGATGGCCTTTCCGCCATATGCCGAGGAGGGGAGGCGTTTTGTCCCTGGACGATCTGTACGAGCGCGCGCTGGCGCTCGGGCGCTATGCGAGCGTGCGCCGCATCATCACCGCCGCCTGCGTGGCGGCCTCCGCCCTGTTGCAGGCCTACGTGATCGAGGCCTTCGTGGACCCGGCGAACCTGCTCGCCGGGGGCTTCACGGGCATCGCCCTGCTGCTGGACCGCGCGGCGCGGCTCGTGGGGCTCTCGTTTCCCACCTCGCTCGGCGTGCTCGCGCTCAACGTTCCCGTGGCGCTCGCCTGCTGGCGGAGCATCTCCAAGCGGTTCGTGATGTTCTCCATGGCGCAGGTGGCGCTGCTATCCCTCTTTTTGGAGGCCTTCGACTTCGCGCCGCCTTTGCCCGGCGACCGCGTGCTCGAGGTGCTGTTCGGCGGCGTGCTCATCGGCATCTCCACGGTGATCGCCCTCAAGGGCGGGGCCTCCACCGCGGGCACCGACTTCATCGCCCTGTGGGTCTCCAACAAGACGGGCAAGACCATCTGGACGCCCGTGTTCGTCGGCAACTGCCTGGTGCTGCTCGTATTCGGCAACATGTCCGGCTGGGAGGCGGCGGCGTGGTCCATCGTGTTCCAGTTCATCGCCACCAAGACCACGGACGAGTTCTACCACCGGTACAAGCGCTCCGTGCTGCTCGTCACCACCAAGCACCCCACGGACGTGGCGCGCGCCTACACGCGCGAGCTCGACCACGGCGCGAGCATCATCAACGCCACGGGCGCGTTCTCGGGCGAGCCGGTGGGGATCATACACGCCGTGCTCTCGAGCTACGAGGTGGGAGACGCGGTGAAGGTGGTGCGCGACGTGGACCCGCGCGCGGTGATCAACGTGATGGACAACCAGGACTTCATCGGCAACTTCCGCCGCACGGGCATCGACGAGCCGCTGCCCGCGCAGGTGCCGGCCACGCCCGAGGTCGACCCGCTGCTCGCCGCGTGGGCGCGCATGCGCGGGGCGGCCAAGCTTTCGGCCCGCAACCGCCGCTGGGACGACCAGGACCGCGGTTAGGGGCTCGCGTGGGGTCGATGCACCGTCGCCTTCCATCCGGTCTGCACGCCTCGGTACGAAAAAACCGGCCCTCCCGTGCGGGAAGGCCGGTTTTCGTTTCGAGCGATGCCGACAGGGCGAAGCGCTACTCGTCGACGATCTCGGTGATGGCGCCGGCGGGGCAGGCGTCCTGGCAGGCGCCGCACGCCACGCAGGAGTCCTCGTCGGTCACGACGGCGACGTCGTTGACCTCAAGCACGCCGGAGGGGCAGGAGTCGACGCAAACGCCGCAGGCGATGCACTCGTCGGCATCAATTACAGGATGGGCCATGGTAGTTTCCTCTCTGTTGCGCCCGAGACCCCAGGCGATGCGGGCCCCGAACTAGGTTGCGTTCAATCTACCACGCCACGCCGCCTTTGCAATACCTTGGATCGGGCATCTTCATACCGTTCGTCGAGTCATCCAAAGCTAACCTCGAGCTGGGTGCCCGCGATGTGGGGACGGGGTCGTTTTCGCAGGTTGAGGAGGGTCTGAGACGGTTTGGGCGTGCCATCGGGCGCAGGTCCTCGCGCCCCGGGCGGCCGGCTTTCGCACTCCCTCGCCGCTCCGATCCGGACCTCATAGCCCTCAAGATAAAAAATCTTATATAGAATGACTTAGATTTTGTATATACGGGCGCATAAGGGGATACACTGTCCCTTGAACAAATGGAACGCGCGGGGCGCCCGCCCGGCGCGCGCAACGGAAAGGAACCAACCATGAGCAAGATTCTCGGAATCGACCTCGGTACCACCAACTCGGCCATGGCTGTGCTCGAGGGTGGCCAGCCCACCACCATCGTCAACGCCGAGGGCGACCGCACCACCCCGTCCGTTATCGGCTTCCGCGCCGACGGCGACCGCATCGTGGGCAAGGCCGCCAAGAACCAGGCCGTGACCAACCCCAAGAACACCGTGTTCTCCGTCAAGCGCTTCATGGGCCGAAAGTTCTCCGAGGTGGCCGACGAGCTCAAGACCGTCCCGTACGAGGTCAAGGAGGGCTCCAACGGCCGCTGCGTCATCATGATCGAGGGCAAGGAGTACACGCCCGAGCAGATCAGCGCCATGACCCTCTCCAAGATGAAGGCCGACGCCGAGAAGTACCTGGGCGAGACCATCACCGAGGCCGTCATCACCGTGCCCGCCTACTTCAACGACGCCCAGCGCCAGGCCACCAAGGACGCCGGTCGCATCGCGGGCCTCGACGTCAAGCGCATCGTGAACGAGCCCACCGCGTCCGCGCTGGCCTACGGCCTGGACAAGCAGAGCCAGGAGCAGAAGGTCCTCGTCTTCGACCTGGGCGGCGGCACCTTCGACGTGTCCCTGCTCGACCTGGCCGACGGCGTCTTCGAGGTGCTCGCCACCAACGGCGACAACCACCTGGGCGGCGACGACTGGGACCAGCGCGTCATCGACTGGATGGCCGAGAAGTTCCAGAGCGAGAACGGCGTCGACCTGCGCCAGGACCCCATGGCCCTGCAGCGCCTGAAGGAGGCCGCCGAGAACGCCAAGAAGGAGCTCTCCGCCGCCCAGCAGACCACCATCAACCTGCCGTTCATCACCATGAACGCCAGCGGCCCGCTGCACCTCAACTACAACCTGACCCGCGCCGAGTTCGAGAAGATCACCCATGACCTGCTCGAGCGCTGCAAGGCCCCGGTCACCAAGGCCCTGAAGGACGCCAACGTCTCTCTGTCCGAGATCGACGAGGTCATCCTGGTCGGCGGCTCCACCCGTATGCCCGCCGTGCAGGACCTCGTGAAGAACATGACGGGCAAGCAGCCCAACATGTCCGTGAACCCCGACGAGGTCGTGGCCAACGGCGCGGCCGTCCAGGGCGGCGTGCTCACCGGCGACGTCGAGGGCATCCTGCTGCTGGACGTCACCCCGCTGTCCCTGGGCGTGGAGACCATGGGCGGCATCATGACCAAGATGATCGACCGCAACACCACCATCCCCACCAGCAAGACCGAGGTATACTCCACCGCCGCCGATAACCAGACCTCCGTCGAGATCAACGTGCTCCAGGGCGAGCGCGAGCTGGCCCGCGACAACAAGTCCCTGGGCAAGTTCCAGCTCTCCGGTATCCCGGCCGCCCGCCGTGGCGTGCCGCAGATCGAGGTGACCTTCGACATCGACGCCAACGGCATCGTGAAGGTCTCCGCCAAGGACAAGGGTACCGGCAAGGAGCAGTCCATCACCATCTCCGGCTCCACCGCCCTGTCCGACGAGGAAGTCGACCGCATGGTGAAGGACGCCGAGTCCCACGCCGAGGAGGACAAGCGCCAGAAGGAGGAGGTCGAGGCCCGCAACCAGACCGACTCCCTGTGCTACAGCACCGAGCAGACCCTGGCCGACCTGGGCGACAAGGTTTCCGGCGAGGACAAGGCCGCTGCCGAGTCCGCCATCGCTGACGCCAAGAAGGCCCTCGAGGGCTCCGATGTGGACGCCATCAAGGCTGCGGGCGAGAAGCTGCAGGAGGTGGCCTACAAGCTGGCGCAGATGGTGTACGCCGATGCCCAGCAGGCCTCCGCGGGCGACGCTTCCGCCGCTGCCGGTTCCGATGACGATGTGGTCGACGCCGATTACGAGGTCGTCGACGAGGACGAGAACTAATCATGTCCGGCAAGGACGCTCGCACCGGGGCGGACGCGACTCCCGCCCCCGATGACTCTGAGGAGAAGGACGTGAAGATCCCCGTTGAGGACGCCGAGGCCCCCGAGACCGCCCCGCAGGATGCGGAGCTGACCGAGGAGGAGCTCGAGGAGCTTGCCAAGCAAGCCGGTGAGCAGGCTGCCGCCGACGACTTCAAGCTGAAGTTCGAGGCCGTCAGCGCCGAGCTCGCCGAGGCTCGCTCGCAGCTCGATGAGGCTGCCGAGGCCCAGGCTGCCGCCGAGGCGCGCGCCGCCGAGGCCGAGGGGCGCATGGGCCGCCTGCAGGCCGATTGGGAGAACTTCCGCCGCCGCACCGCCAAGGAGCGGCTGGAGGAGTCCGCCCGCGCCACCGAGAAGCTCGTCTGCGCGCTGTTCCCCGTGGTGGACGACATGGAGCGCGCCATCGACCATGCTCGCGCGCAGGAGATGGATGATGCCATGCGGCAGTTCGTGGACGGCGTGGACGCCGTGCGCGTGAAGCTCGTGGGCGTGTTCGAGCGCGAGGGCGTGGAGGCGATCGACCCGGCCGGCGCGGCCTTCGACCCCAACATCCACCAGGCCGTGGGCCGCGTGGAGGACGCCTTGCAGTACGACGAGACGGTGAATGACGTGTACCAGAAGGGGTACCGCATGTCCGGTAAGGTCTTGCGGCCCGCGATGGTGACGGTCACCTACGGCGGCGAGAAGCGCCCGGCGCCCGAGCCCGAGGCAGACGCCGAGGACCAGGCCCAAGAGTAAGGACCGAGGCCCCGGGAGCGAAGGTTCCCGGGGCCTTTTCAGGTAAGGCGGGACCGACGTGGCGGCGTATGCCATCTGCGCCGTCGCATCGAGGCCCGTGATGGAACAAGGGAGGTATCGATATGGCTCAGAAGAACTTCTACGACGTCCTGGGCGTCCAGAAGAACGCCTCCGACGACGAGATCAAGAAGGCCTTCCGCAAGCTCGCGGTCAAGTATCATCCCGACAGCGGCGGCGACGAGGCCAAGTTCAAGGAGATCAGCGAGGCCTACGAGACGCTTTCCAACCCCGACAAGCGCCGAGAGTACGACCAGCTTCTCATGTTCGGCGGCATGCCCGGCGGCGGAGCCGGCGGGTACGGCTATACCGGCGGCGCGGGTACCGGCGGCTGGGGCGACATCTTCGACAGCATCTTCCGCGGCGAGGGCGCCTTCGGCACCGACTGGGGCTCCGGCTTCGGTGGCACGGGCGGTCCGGGCGCGGGCCGCACGCGCGCCCGCAAGGGCGGGGACCTCTCGCTCACCGTTGACGTGTCGGCCGAGGACGCGCTCATCGGCGTGACGCACAAGGTCACCTACCGCATCCCCTCCACGGGCGAGCAGCAGACCATCACCGTGAGCGTGCCCGCGGGCGCCGTGGACGGCGGCAAGTTGCGCTACAAGCGCCGCGGCGAGTACGGCCAGGCCGGCGGCGAGCGCGGCGACCTGGTGGTCACCACGCATGTGGAGGAGCACCCGCTCTTCAAGCGCAAGGGGGCCGACGTGACCATGGAGGTGCCCATCTCCGTGTTCGAGGCGGCGCTCGGCTGCCAAGTGGAGGTGCCCACCCCGGGCGGCAAGACGGTGCGCCTGAACGTGCCGGCGGGCACCCAGACGGGCAAGAAGTTTCGCTTCAAGGAGATGGGCGCGCCCGACGTCAAGCACCGCGGGCGCACGGGCGCGCTACTCGTGCAGGTGGCGGTGAAGGTCCCGACCTCGCTTGCCGACGAGGAGCGAGCCGCCCTGGAGCAGCTGCGCGACGCGGATACGCGCGACTACCGCGAGAAGGCGGACCGCTACCGCGCTAAGATGTAGGCGGAAAGACCTGGGTGCGGGGCGAGGGCATCGCCGCCCCGCACCCTCATGCATGAGACGGGAGGGGCAGCCATGGCCCAGGACGGACGCGACAAGCCGCTGTACATGATCAGCGTGGCGGCGGAGCTCACGGGGATGCATCCCCAGACCCTGCGCGTGTACGAGTCCAAGGGGCTCGTGAACCCCAAGCGCTCGGGCGGCAACACCCGTCTGTACTCCCAGGCCGACATCGAGCGCCTGGAGCTCATCAACCAGCTTACGGACGAGGGCATCAACCTGGCCGGCGTGGTGCGCATTTTGGACATGAAGGAGCGCGCCGACGAGCGCGAGGCCCAGATCCGCCGCCTGCAGGAGAAGCTGCGCCGCGCGGAGGACGAGCTGCACGAGCTCAAGATGCAGAAGAAGATCACCGCCCTGGCCCCGCGCGACGGCAGCGCCGATCCGCAGGCCGTGGTCCGCGCCCTGCTCGGAGGCGGGGAGCTGTAGGGGCTTCGGAGCACCCTGATCTTGAAGGTGGCCGCCTCGCTCTACGTGGGGCGGCCACTTTGCTCTGACGGTTCTCGTTTCGCGTGGCGGGCCGTATGAAGGAGAGGGCGAGGAACAGGGGCGTCGAATCTTCTTAGACGATATCGCTGCAGATCATCGCAGCTCCCTCGATCCAACGACAAGTGTCTTCGGCTGTATGCGCGGCAACCATGCAATGGCGCAGGAGGCGCTCATCGTTGGTGACGAGAACGCTGGCCCCGGCGCGCATCGATGCGGCGACTATCATGTTGTCTTCTAGGTCGCGGTGTATGCCTCTCTGCCTGATAGCAGTCCATACGTCGGACCGGTCGGCCCCCACCGCCGTTGCCTGGGAATCCATATTTGCCGCGATGGAGACCGCGACTTCCTCGGCGGCGGTGGCGGCCCCCTCGGTCAGGACGCCGCCGTTCGCCGCTCTGGCACTGCGCTTGAGATGCGAGCAGGCGAGGTAATACACGTCCTTAATGGTGCCTATGGCATAAAGCAAGGTGATGTCATGTTCGGCGGCGAGACGGAATAGGCGACTCGCGCATGCATGCCCTGGACGTTCGGCAAGGTATAGATCGAGCCAGATGTTCGTATCGAGCAAAAGGGGGCCGATCTTGCTCATAGGAGACCCCGGTCCTTAAAGGAAAGCTCCTTCAGCTCGTCATCGGAAAGCGCAGGGATTGCAGGCGGAGTCTCAAGGCCAAGACGCGTGTATGTTAGCGCAACGATATTCTCGCCAGCTTCAATCGCGGCCAGGCGAGAGGCGGTGCGTGCATCCTTTTCGATTGGGTTTTCCGGTGTGAGCACCTGCCTAATTCGTTCCGGCTCGGATTTCCATTTCTCGGCAAGCGCCCAGAGTGCGCGGACGGCTCGGCTTGGCGTGAATCCAGCTGCGGCGAGTGCGGCATCTCCCGATGCCTTGAGCGAGCTGTCGATGCGAATGTTCATTTGGGCGACCGCGGGCCTGCTCATGGGACCTCCAATATGCTATACAAGCTATACTACCATAGGAAAACAAGGCATGCGGGGGGGGTCGGCATAAACTTGTTGTTGGTCGGCCTATCCCAGGGGCCGCCCCGCGCCC
>Cebus_capucinus_imitator_PRJNA485217_SSR024__coassemble_1074_pt1 | contig 14190 bp, 15 predicted proteins | sample Cebus_capucinus_imitator_PRJNA485217_SSR024__metabat2_low_PE_009 | metagenome-assembled genome bin Cebus_capucinus_imitator_PRJNA485217_SSR024
CCGGCTCGAAGCCGTGATCAATCCTCATGCGCCCTCCCACACCCGTCTACGCGAGTTCCCGGTCAACGTTGTTCTCCTGCCTCGTGACATTTGCCCTGAGCAAATGTCACACTGCGCTACTCCGCAGCGAGTACGTCCACGATCTCGCCGACGTACATGCGGTGGAAGTCGCGCTCAGGATAGGTGGCGTCCATCACCGCCCGGTTGTCGAAGCCCTGCTCGTCAAGATCGGCGTGATAGAGTTTGCGGCACACAAAGACGAGCTCGGACTCCGCCGGATACACGGAGCCCGTCCCCTCGTGGGCCTCCACCGTGAGCCCGGCGGCCTCGAACTTGCCCGCCTCGCCCAAGTCACGACTGGACTTGCCGCCCATCACGCCGTGGGCGCGCTTGAACTCGCGCCCCTCAGGCAGAAACGCGATGGTGAAATAGTCCGAGGCTTCCGTGAAGGCGCGAGTATGGCGCTGCGGGCGCACGTAGCACACGGCCGTGGGGAGCGGGCCGGTGGCGCGTCCCTCGCGCTTGTCATGCCACACGGAGCCCAGGTGGCCCCAGGCGATGGTCATGCCGTTGAAGCCCTCGGCCTGGGTGCCGCCTGTGAGCACGCCCCAGCGCTCGCCGAACAGCGTCATCGGATTGATGGATAGGTCACGATAGTCAACGTGCTTCATGAAGGCACCTTCCGCTCGCCAGCATATTGTCAGGCGCCAGCGGAGGGTCGGAGGATCGCCCTCCCCAGCCTTTCCACTCCTACCCCATAGACCGCTCAATGAGACACGCACGCGGCATTTGTGACATTTGCCCTGAGCAAGTGTCACATTCTGCCATTGGCCGAATCCTCCGCGGATTTGTCGTGTGGTGCGCGAAGATGGGGTGACCGAACTTCTCGGTCAGGAGGCCGTTATGTCTGCGCCGCGCATCAAGTCAGAGTCCGGGTTCTACCACATCATGAACAGGGGTGTCTCGCTCATGACGATCTTCGAGGACGATGAGGACCGGCTCACGTTCCTCCGCCTGCTTGCATCGCTTGCCTCAAAAGATAGCATCGAGCTTCATGCCTATTGCCTCATGTCGAACCATTATCATCTGCTGGTACATGATGGCCACGATGCCCTTAGCCATTTCTGCCAAAGCCTTAACGCAGCCTACGCCACGTATTTCAACGAAAAGCACGGACGTTCCGGCACGCTATTCCAATCGCGATTTCGCTCTGAGGTCGTGAAAGATGACGAACAGTACCTTACAGTCCTGCGCTACATCGTCCAGAATCCGCTCAAGGCCGGCTTGGGAAGCCCAGAAGAATACCCGTGGAGCAGTTATGCCGAGTACGGGCAGAAGCGCGGCGCGGTGGAACCGTATTTTGCCGCGAAGATGCTGGGCGGGCTCGATCACCTGAGAGCGTTCCTGAGAGAGCCGGGGGACGCGTCCTGCTTGGATGTCTTTGCGGAGAGCACGAGATCGGACGCCGCGTTGCGCAAGCACTTGATTTCGGAGTTTGGCTGTTCGGCTTCCGAAGTGCCCGGTATGGAAAAGGGGCAACGCGACCACATCCTCGCTTCCTTGCGCGCCGCCGGATTCTCCGTGCGCCGCATCGAGCGCGTTACCGGCGTGGGGCGCGGCATCATCCAGAGGGCGAGGTGAATGTGACATTTGCCCTGTGACATTTGCCCTGAGCAAATGTCACACACACCCGGCGCTCTCATCTCAGCCGCGCGCTCGCGTTACCTGATGTCCTTCCAGTTGGTGACGTTGTTCTCCCAGATGTAGCTGTAGTTCCGGGCGATCTCACGCGCCGTCGCCGGCTTGCGGCCGGTCAGCAGCTCCACGCAACCCTCGTCGCCCTCGGGCTCCTGGTCCATGAGCTCGAAGATGCGCACGCCGCCGGCCGCCGCCATCACGATGGCGTTGAGTTGCTGGGAGATCTGCGTGATGGGCTGAGAGAACGCCTTGTTGAGCGTGAGGAAGCTCACCAGCCCGCCGATGGTGAGGCCGCCCACGCCGAAGCTCGTGAACGCGCCGCCGAGCACGGCCACCAGCACGTTGGAGATGTTGGCGAGGTTACTCGTGGTGGGCATGAGGATGTTGGAGAAGGCGTTCGCCTGCTCGGAACTCTCGCGCAGGCGCTGGTTCACCTCATGCAGCCCTGCGACGGCCTGCCGCTCGTGGTTGAACACCTTCACGACCTTCTGGCCAGCCATCATCTCCTCGATATAGGCGTCCACCTCGGCGAGATCCTTCTGCTGCTGGGCGAAGTATCGGCCGGACTTTCCACCCAGGTCCTGCGCCACCCACAGCATCAGCAGCACCATGGCCACCGAGAGCACCGTCAGCGGCACATCGAGCACCACCATGGCCACGAAGTTGGTCACGATCTGCGCCAACGAGTTCACGATCTGCGGCAGTGCCATGCTCATGAGCTGGCGCAACGTGTCCACGCCGTTGGTATAGACGCTCATGATGTCGCCGTTTTGGTTCTCGTCGAAGTAGCGGATCGGCAGGCCCTGCATATGGCCGAAGAGCTCCTCGCGCAGGCGGCGCATGGTGCCCTGCGACACCGTGACCATGATCACGTTGAAGGCCAGCGTGAGCACCACGCCCACGAGGCAGGTCGCGCCCAGGCGCAACAGCGCGCCCACCAGCGGGGTGAAGTCGGGATTCGCCTGGCCCAGCAGCGGCAGCGTGTAGTCGTCGATCAGGCTCTGCATAAAGACCGTGGCGTTGGTGGTGCACCACGCCGAGCCCAGGATGCAGATAAGCACCACCAGGCAATGGACTGGGTAGCCGCCCACCATGTACCTCACGATGCGCGCGAGGCTCGCCGCGGTCATGTTCTTCTTGTCGTGCAGGCCCGGGGCGACGGCGGCGGTAGCGGCCCTACTCATCGAAATCGCCTCCGTTCTTCTGGGACTCGTACATGCCGCGGAAGACCTCGTTGGTCTCCAGCAGCCTCTCCGGCGTATCGAAGCCGGTCACGCGGCCATCCTCCAGCACGATCACGCGGTCAGCGTTCTCCACGCTGGAGATGCGCTGCGAGATGATCAGCTTAGTGGTGCCAGGGATGGCGCAAGCGAAGCCCTCGCGGATCTTGGCCTCGGTGGCCGTATCCACAGCGGAGGTGGAGTCGTCGAGGATGAGCACGCGCGGCCGCTTGAGCATGGTGCGCGCGATGCACAGGCGCTGGCGCTGACCACCGCTCACGTTGGTGCCGCCCTGCTCGATCCAGGTGTCGTAGCCGTTCGGCAGGCGGTCGATGAACTCGTCGGCACAGGCCCAGCCGCAGGCCTCGATGCACTCCTCGCGAGTGGCGTCCTTGGCGCCCCAGCTCAGGTTATCCACGATGGTGCCGCTGAACAGCACGTTGTTCTGCAGCGCCACGGCCACCTGGTCGTGCAGGGTCTCAAGATCGTAGTCGCGCACGTCCACGCCGCCCACGCGCACCGCGCCGCTGGTCACGTCGTACAGGCGGCTGATGAGTGCGACCAGGCTCGACTTGCCCGCGCCGGTGCCGCCCACGATACCCACGGTCTCGCCGCTCTTGATGCTCAGGTTCACGTCCTTGAGCACGCACTCCTCGGCGTCCTTCTTGTAGGCGAAGTCCACGTGGTCGAACTCGACGCTGCCGTCGGCAACCTCGTGCACGGGGTTCACGGGGTTGGCGAGGTCGCTTTGCTCCTCGAGCACCTCGGCGATTCGGCGGGCCGAGGCCAGCGCCATCGCTGCCATCACGAAGACCATGGAGAGCATCATGAGGCTCATCAAGATCATCATGATATAGGAGAACATGCTGGTGAGCTCACCGGTGGTCATATCGCCGGCCACCACGAAGCGCGAGCCGAACCAGCTCATGGCGATGATGCAGCCGTAGAACGCGATCATCATCATGGGCGCGTTCCACGCCACCTGGCTCTCGCCGCGCACTGCGAGGTTGAACACGCGGTCGGCCGCGCGCTTGAACTTCTCCTTCTCGAAGGCCTCGCGCACGAAGGCCCTGACCGCGCGAATGGCCGTGACGTTCTCCTGCACGACCTCGTTGAGCTCGTCGTAGTGGGCCAGCACGCGGGTGAACACGGGCAGCGAGCGTACCACGATCACGGACAGCGCGATGGCGAGGAACACCGTCGCCACCACGAAGACCATCGAGAGGCGCACGTTGATCGCCAGGCAGGCCACGAGCGCGCAGATGAACATGAACGGCGAGCGCACCGCGATGCGCAGGACCATCATGTAGGCGTTCTGCACGTTGGTGACGTCGGTGGTCATACGGGTCACCAGGCCCGCCGTGCTAAACTTGTCGATGCTCGAGAAGCTGTAGCGCTGGACGGTCTCGTACATGCGCTCGCGCAGGTTCGCCGCTAGGCCGGCGGCGGCGATGGCGGCGTAGCGCCCCGACTGCCGGCCGAACCACAGGCTCAGAAACGCGATGACGAGCATGGCCGCGCCGTAGACGAGGATGCGCCCGGACATCTCGATGGTCCCCTACGACGGCCTGCACCAGCTGCTCGAGAACGGCGAGGTCGATGTGGTCCTCGACTTCGAGGGCTTCGGGCGCCGCGGCACCACGTTCACGCCGCTCGTGCAGGTCGAGGCGGTGTGTCTGTGCCCGGCCGTCTCCCCCTTGCTGGAGCGCGAGGCGGTCTGGGCACGCGATCTGGAGGACATGCCCGTCGCGTTGACGCGCCCGCGCTTCGCCACCGACCGCATGCACGACCTGCACCACGAGCTCATCGGCAACCGGGCGCCTCAGGACCAATACATCTGCGAGTCGGTGGAGGCGGCGCTCACCCTCGCGCGGGCCGGCCTTGCCGTGAGCGTGCAGCCGGCGATCTCCGTGCCTCCGGACATCCCATCCGTGCCGTTCCGCGGCGTGGCGGCCACGTCCTTCGGCCTCTACACCACCGGCGGCGCACCCGCAGGCCTCGCTCGCGAGTTCCACGACCTCCTCCGTGAGTCAATTGGGGACAGGAGATAATCGACCCATTTGGGACGGAGTCCGCGATGTGCTTAGCGAATCGACGACTCCAGAGCGCTCCTGCGCAAACGAAAAAGAGCCGAAAGGAAAGCACCCCAGCGGCTCTAACGTCATCCCGCTATAACATATCGGAAGATGACGGCTCGCCGGAGGGCCGTCGTCTGCCGCCTACAGCGCCTTTGCCATCCAGAGATGGGGCTGCCCCTCGTCCTCGTAATCCACGGGAGAGATGGGCTCGTAACCGCACGACGCGTACAGGCCCTGCACGTATTTCTGGGCATGGAGCTTTATGAGCTTGGCGCCCTGCTCACGCGCCGCCGCATCGCAGGCCTCGATCACGCGCGTCGCCAACCCGTGACGGCGCTGGGACGGCAACACGGCCACACGGCCTATGATGTAGGTTTCCCCTACCTCGGCGATCGCGTCGAGCGCACACGTGGGCGACTGCGGCTTATTGGGCGTGAGCTCGTGCTCCAGCGCCTCGGGAAAGGTCCGCCCGCAGGCCGCGAGCTCGCCATCAGCGTAGAGCGTCACGTGCAGGCAGCGCGGGTCGTCGTCCAATGGCTCGAACTCGTCCTCGTAGCCCTGCTCGTCCATGAAGACCGCCTGGCGAACCACCGCCGCATCCTCGAAGTTCCCGACCTCGATACGAATATCCATGCGCGTTCCCTTCCCGACGCTTCCATGCGGCCCCACGGGTCGCCTCGCCTTCCCAGCATGCCACGTTTTCGAGCCGTACGGCAAGGCACGCGTCCAAATCCTCCCCCTCGCCTCCCGCTTGTGGACGTTTGCCCCAGGCAAATGTCCACTCCCATAGAAAAAGGCCGCCCCAGGTGGAGCGGCCTTTCAAGCAGACGGTTACCGTGCTCGCCCTTAGTACAGCTTAGCGCCGGCGGGGATCCGGTCGTCCACAATCAGCACGTTCAAGGTCTCGCCGTCCTCGTCGTAGCCGGTCACGGCGGAGATGATCATGCCGCAGCTCGGGATGCCCATCATCTTGCGCGGCGGCAGGTTGGTGATGGCCACGAGCGTCTTGCCCACCAGGTCCTCCGGCTCGTAGTAGGCGTGGATACCGGACAGGATGGTGCGGTCCTCGCCCGAGCCGTCGTCCAGCGTGAACTGCAACAGCTTCTTGGACTTGGGCACCGCCACGCAGTCCTTGACCTTCACGGCGCGGAAGTCGCTCTTGCTGAAGGTCTCGAAGTCCACGAAGTCCTCGAACAGCGGCTCGATACGGATCTTGGAGGGATCGACCGCTTCGGGAGCGGCCGGCGTCACGAACGGCGAGGCCACCGCCTCGGCGCCGAAACCCTCACCCTCGGCGGCACGCGCGGCTGCGGCACCGTTCTTGGCGCCGCGCTCGGGCTTCATGTGCGGGAACAGAAGCACGTCGCGGATGCTCGCGGAGTTGGTCAGCAGCATGACCACGCGGTCGATGCCGATGCCGATGCCGCCCGCGGGGGGCATGCCGTACTCCAGCGCGCGCACGTAGTCCTCGTCGTACTCCATGGCCTCGTCGTCGCCGCCGGCCTTCTCCTCCATCTGACGGGCAAAGCGCTCGGCCTGGTCAACGGGGTCGTTCAGCTCGGAGAACGCGTTGGCGTACTCATGCCCGGCAATCACCAGCTCAAAGCGGTGCGTAAGGCGCGGGTCGGCCTCGTTGCGCTTGGCGAGCGGGCTCACCTCGATGGGATAGTCGCACACGAAGGTGGGGTTGACGATGGAGTCCTCACCGATCTCGTCGTACAGCTCGGCGATGAGTTTGCCCGCGGTCCACTCCGGCTTGACCTCGATCCCGTGCTTGACGGCGAGCTCGGCCAGGCGCTCCACCGGGGTGTCGAGGTCCACATCCTCGCCCACCACGTTGGACACGATCTGGGTCATGGGGATGGAGGGCCAGGTGCCGGACAGGTCGATGACCTGACCCTGGTACTCGATCTGCTCGGAGCTGTTCACGCGCGCGTTGGCGGCCTTGATCACTCCCTCGGCCAGCTCCTTCATGCCCTCCAGGTCGGAGTAGGCGCGGTAGGCCTCCATGGTGGTGAACTCGGGATTGTGGGTCTGATCCATACCCTCGTTGCGGAAGATGCGGCCGATCTCGAACACGCGCTCGTAGCCGCCCACCAGCAGGCGCTTCAAGTGAAGCTCGGTGGCGATGCGCAGGTAGTTCTCCTGGTTCAGCGCGTTGAAGTGCGTGATGAACGGCTTGGCGGTGGCGCCGCCCTGGATGGTCTGCAGGATCGGGGTCTCCACCTCCATGAAGCCGTCGGCCTCCATGTAGCGGCGGAACTCGGAGATGATGGCGGAGCGCTTGGCGAAGGTCTCGCGCACGTCGGCGTTGACGATCAGGTCTACGTAGCGCTGGCGGTAGCGGGTCTCCTTGTCGGAGAGGCCGTGGAACTTCTCGGGCAGCGGGCGCACGGCCTTGGAGAGCAGGCTAAGCGCGGAGGGGGCCACGGAGAGCTGGCCGCGCTTGGTACGCAGCACGGTGCCCGTCACGCCCACGATGTCGCCAAGGTCCAGGCCGCGCAAGGTCTCCCAGTCGGCCTCGGACATATCGTTGATGCGGCAGAACAGCTGGATGTCGGCCGTGGGATCGCGCAGCACCACGAACATGATCTTGCCCTGGCCGCGCTTGGCCACCACGCGGCCGCCGATCTTCACGACGTCCTCGGTCACCGCGCCGACATCGAGGTCGGCATGCTTGGCCTCGATGTCGGCCACGTAGTCGGCCACCTCGGAGTGCTCGGGGTAGGGGTTGCGGCCGGCCGCGTACAGCTCGGCGCGGGTGGCGAGGCGGCGCGCGCGCTCGTCGTTCAGCGTGGAGACCGGGGCCTGCTCGGTGCCGGTCGCGGTGTTCTCTGCCATGGGAGGCTCCTTTTCGCACAACATGGGCTCGATAACAAAAATGCTCCCCGAGGCCGCAAGGTCCCAGGGAGCAGGCAAGACGCGTGACCCTGTGGCCTAACGCGTGATCTTGGTGATGGTGTAGGTGCGGCGCTTGCCAGCCGGGGTGATGAACTCCACGGTCTCGCCCTCGCCGTGACCGATGATGGCGCGGCCCACGGGGGACTCGTTGGAGATCTTGTGCTCCAGGGAGTTGGTCTCGGTGGTACCCACGATGGTCACCTCGCTGGCGACGCCGTCGCCGTCGACCAGGCCCACGGTGCAGCCGATGGAGACGATGAGCGCGTCGGCATCGCTGGCGTCCTTGGCGTTGGCCAGGATGGCGCGGATCTCGGCGATGCGGGAGGCGTTCTTGGCCTCCTCCTCCTTGGCGGCGTCGTACTCGGCGTTCTCGGAGAGGTCGCCGAAGGCGCGGGCCTCCTTGAGGTGCTCGATGATCTCGGCCTGCTTCTCGCCCTCGCGCCACGCGAGCTCCTCGGCGAGCTTCTTGCGGCCCTCGGCTGTCAGTACGATGTCGCTAGCATCCATGCAGGATAACTCCTCGGGTAGAATCGAAACGGTTCGGTTGCCCCAGATTGGGCGCGATTAGGCGGCGTCCTCGTCCTCGGCCTTCTTGGCCTTGGCGGCGGCCAGCTTGGCCTCGAGCTCGTGGATCTCGGCGTCGTCCTCGTCCTCGACGGGAGCCTCGGTGGTGGACTCGTCCTCGCCGTTCATGCCCTCGCGGATGTTCTTGACGGTGGAACCGAGGGACTTGCCGAGCTTCGGCAGGTTCTTGGGCCCGAAGATCAACAGGGCGACGATCAGGATGACGACCCACTCAATACCCTTAGGGAACATACGCTTTCCTCTCAACGATCTCCGCAGCGCGGAGAATCAGGCTTCGCGCTATACAGCAGGCTTGAGTATACCGCGCACACGAAGCACTCACAACATTCGGAAAATTCTACACGGCCAGGCGCTTTGCCCCGGTAAAGATTCGGTAAGCGGCATGTCGGGAAGGTCGGGACGAGGTGCCGGGCGGAACACGGGTGCCGCAACCTTCCAAACCCAACCGCTTGTCGACTGAGAAGACAGATACGTACAAAATATGGGCTCAGAATGTACATTTCTGTCTTCTCGCGAGGCCGCGCTGTACGTATCCGTCTTCTCACCAGCTGAGGGGACATATCCGTACGTTGCGAAGGCCACGCATGTCCGGGCCCTTCCCCACACGAAAAAGGGCCGCCCGAAGGCGACCCTCTTCAATGCGATGGTCGGGTTGACTGGATTTGAACCAGCGACCCCTGCGTCCCGAACGCAGTGCTCTACCAAACTGAGCCACAACCCGTTAGCTCGCTTATAGTATCAGAATGAAATCCGGAATGCTAGCCCACAGCGACAAACGGTCCAGATTTTTCCATGCGCGCCACCTGAGCCCACCAATTCCGCTCGTCGAGGGCACTGAGGACGATCCGCTCGGCAGCCATCTGCGTGCGGCACACCGCGAAGGCCGTGGAGCCTGAGCCGCACACGTCTGCCACGCGCACGTCCTCCTGCTCACGCAGCCAGGCGAGCACCTCGGCGATCTCGGGGGAGATCTTGCACGAGGCGGCGCCCAGGTTGTTGGACACCAGCGAGAACACGCGCTCCTCGTCGTGCGCGCGCAGGGCCTCGAGCATGGGCTCGAGCGGCGCCGGCTCGGTCGGCTCCTCGTCGAACACACGGTAGGCCTCGGCGGCGGTCACGCCCGATCCGGCGGTCAGCGGCTTCACCAGCGCCACGGGGGTACCGGTGAGCGGGCGGAACATCTCCTCCATCACGTCGCCGCGACCGGAGAGGTAGGCTGGAGGCCCGTACAGGAAGAACGGCACGTCGGCCCCGATCGAGCGGGCGATCGCGTCGATCCGCTCGTCGGCCGGATCTATCTCCCAGTACTTGCAGATACCCATGATGGCGGCGGCGGCGTCCGTGGAGGGACCGCCCAGCCCCGCGCGGATGGGGATGTGCTTGTCGATCAGGATGGAGAAGTTCGGCTCGCGGCCGAAGGCCTTCCCCATCGCCACCGCGGCCTTGTAGGCGGTGTTGCTCTCTTGCGGGAAGTCGGCCTCGGGCACCGTGTGCACCGAGAGCCGCTCCGCCGGGGCGATCGCCACGGTATCGGCCAGGTCGATGGTGGTCATCACCGAGTCGACGCGGTGGTAGCCCTCCTCGTCATGCTCGGGATACACGCCCAGATACAGGTTGATCTTGGCGGGCGCCGTGATGAGGATGAACTTGCCGGGCATGGCCTAGTGCTCCTCGAGCTGGTTGCCCAGGGGAACGAACAGGTGCTCGCCGGACTCGGGGTCGAACAGCTCGACGGTGCCGGTCAGAACGTCCACGTACTGGTAGGACTGGCGCGACTTGCGGCCGCGGCGCTCGTCCACCTCCACGATGAACACCGAGGGGTGCACGGTCTTGATGACGCCCATGCGCTCCACCACGCGGGTGCGGCCCATGTTGGCCTTGACGCGCACGCGGTCGCCCACCATGCCCGCGAGCTTGGCGTGGATATCCTCGACGTGGTTGACTTCCTGCTCTTCCATACTTACGCCTCCGTCAGGGCATAATCCGCCCACATTAGACACATACGGTATGAAAGTATAGCACGGAGCGCACTATAGGTCGTCGGTATCCAAGATGATGGTGAAGGGGCCGTCGTTCACGAGCGCCACCTGCATGTCCGCTCCGAAGCGGCCCGTGGCCACGTGCGGCACGTCGGCGCGCGCGAGCGACACGAAGTACTCGTAGAGCTCGTTGGCGGGGCCGGGCGCGCCGGCGGCCGTGAAGCTGGGACGGCGGCCGCGGCGGCAGTCGGCGTAGAGCGTGAACTGGGACACCACGAGCACCTCGCCCTCGACGTCGGCGAGGGCGAGGTTGGTCTTGCCGGCGGCGTCGTCGTTGATGCGCAGGCCGCCGAGCTTGCCCCAGAGCCTCTCCGCCTCGGCGCGCGTGTCGGCGGCGCCCACGCCCAGCAGGACGAGGTAGCCGCGGCCGATGCGGCCCACCACCTCGCCCCCGATGGAGACGCTCGCCTCGCTCACCCGCTGGACGACGGCCCTCACGCCGCGCCGCCCAGCTGCGAAGCCAGGTCCATGAGCGCATGGTAGCGGTGGCTGATGGCGTTCTTCTCCTCCGGCGCGAGCTCGGCCATGGTCTTGCCCGGGGTATCCGCGGGCAGGAAGAGCGGGTCGTAGCCGAAGCCGTGCTCACCGTGGCCCGCGCGGCCCACCGCGCCCTCGCAGGTGCCGGTGCCCGTGAGCACGGAGCCGTCCGCGCGCACCAGCGCCACCACGCTCATGAAGCGGGCGGTGCGCTCGACGTCGGGCACCTCGGCCATGTTGGCCAGCAGCTTGGCGTTGTTGGCGGCGTCGTCGCCGTGCAGGCCGGCGTAGCGCGCTGAGTACACGCCCGGCTCGCCGCCCAGGGCGTCCACCACCAGGCCCGAGTCGTCCGCCACGGCGGCAAGGCCCGTCTCGGCCACGGCCGCGCGGGCCTTGATGAGGGCGTTCTCCACGAACGTGGTGCCCGTCTCCTCCGGGTCGGGGAACTCGCCCAGCTGGCCCAGCGCCACGAAGCGCGTGCCCGGAAGGGCGAGGGAAAGGATGGCCTCGATCTCGGTGATCTTGTGCGCGTTGCCCGTGGCCACCACCACGGTGCGCGCCGGATCGAGCTCGGCGATGTCGATCTTGTCGAGCATGGTCTCCCCCCTAGTCCTCGTCCCGGAAGTTCGTGACCTCGTTTTGCAGGGCGATGAGCTGGGTGATACCGGCGTCGCCCAGGTCGAGCAGGCGGTTCAGGCGTGCGCGATCGAAGGGGATGCGCTCGCCCGTGCCCTGGAGCTCCACGATCTCCCCGGTGTCGGTGGCCACGAGGTTCATGTCGATCTCGGCGTTGGAGTCCTCGGCGTAGTCAAGGTCGAGCAGCTCGGCGCCGTCGACCACGCCCATGGACACGGCGGCCACCTGGCCGGTGAGCGGCAGGCGGGCGATCTTGCCGGCCTCGACCCACGCCATGAGGGCGTCGTGAAGGGCCACCCACGCGCCGGTGATGCTCGCGGTGCGGGTGCCGCCGTCGGCCTGGAGCACGTCGCAGTCGACGGTGACGGTGCATTCGCCCAGCGCGCGCATGTTCACCACGGTGCGCAGGCTGCGGCCGATGAGGCGCTCGATCTCCATGGAGCGGCCCTTGCGCTGGCCCGTCTCGCGACGCGTGCGCTTGCCCGTGGAGGCCGGCAACATAGCGTACTCGGCGGTGACCCAGCCGGCGCGGCTGGCCTTGCGCCAACCCGGCACGCCCTCCTCGATGGTGGCGGCGCACAGCACTCGTGTGTCGCCGAACTCCACCAGGCAGGAGCCCAAGGCGTTCTTCATGACGGCGCGTGTGAGGTCGACCTTTCGCATCTCGCCAGCGGCGCGCCCGGAGGGGCGGTTGATCTCGATCAGTTCCAAGGTGTCCTTCCTGTTCTGGGTTGGGGATGGGGAGGGGTGCGGGATAGGAGGAGGGGCCGCGGGCGGGCAGCTGCACGGGATGCCGCGGGCAGCGGAGCGGCGGGGCCGGGGCCTGGGCCGCGACCCTCGCGGCTAGGAGAGCCGCTCCAACTCCTCGACCCCCACGTGCTCGATGCTCTTGAGCGGCTGGCCGAAGACGAAGCTGCCCGCCGCCGCGAACTCCGCGATGTTGTCCGAGGTGGTGGCGAAGCGGTGCCGGGGCGCGGTGCCCTCGGGCGCCAGCTGCTCGCGGCGCGCCAAGATGTCCTGGAGCTCGCGGGTGGTCTCCTCGGCGGAGCTCACCACGCGCACCCCCTCGCCCAGCGCCGCCCGGATGGGCCCCACGAGCAGCGGGAAGTGCGTGCAGCCCAGGACCACGGTGTCCACGTCGCCCAGGCGCAGCGGCTCGATGGTGGCCGCCACGTGCGCGCGGATCTGGGGCGTGTCGAACACGTCGCCGTTCTCCAGCCAGCGCTCCTGCAGGTGCGCGCCGGTTGCCAGCTCGCGCTCCACCAGCTCCACGAAGCTCGACGCCGGGCAGCTGTACACGTCCACGCCGGCGTCGCGGTTCTGGATGGCGCGCGTGTAGGCGCCGTTGCGCACGGTGAGGCTCGTGGCGAGCACGCCCACCCGCCGCGTGCGCGTGGAGTTGATGGCGGCCCGCGCGCCCGGCTCGATCACGCCGATCACCGGCACGGGCAGCATCTGCTGCAGCGTGCGCAGGGCAGCCGCCGTGGCGGTGTTGCACGCGATCACGATGATCTTGACGTCGTACTCCTCGAGCCAGCGAGCCACTTGCAGAGCGAAGGAGCGCACCTCGCCCTCCGTGCGCGTGCCGTAGGGGCAGCGCTTGGTATCGCCGAAGTAGACGATGGACTCACCCGGCAGCCCCGTGGCGATGCAGCGCGCCACCGTGAGGCCGCCCAGGCCGCTGTCGAACACGCCGATAGGTCGTGAATCACCCATGATCCGTCCTTTCGTCCGTATGCTCGCGATGCGGGCGCGCGCCGGCACGACCCGGCGCGGCAGCGACCCCGCCGCCGGAGCCTCGTTCCCGCCCGCTTGCGTCCCGTCCTCGCCCGCCGGCACCGCGCGCCCTTACGCCCCGTGTGCCTCCAGCAGGGTGCGCATGGCGGAGACGAAGCCCGCCACGATGCGCCCGCGCGTCACGTACGCGTTGGTCTGTCCCGCCAGGAACTCCTCGGCCCCCGGGTTCTTGAGACCGTTCTCCACCAGGCAGAACAGCTCGGTGGCACTCGCCATGGAGTAGTCCGAGACGGAGTCGCCCAAGGAGATGGTCTGCGCGCGGTCGATGCCGCGCAGCTCGCAGAAGCGCTCGATGGCACGGCCCTTGTTGAGACCCGCCGGCTGGATGTTGAAGGCGCGACCGCGCACGCCCTCGGGCAGCCTGAGCGTGGTGGGCGCGGAGATGTAGTTGAGGAAGCCGTTGTCGCTCCACTCCAGCTTGTGGCCGCTCGCGGCGAGCAGGGCTCGGGCCTCGTCGTCGGGCATCTCGCCGCGCATGCCCACAGTGACCTCGCGGTATTTGTAGCCGTTGGCCATGTCGTTGTGGTACTCGAGCATGCCCGGGCGGCGCCCCACGAACTCGTCGAGCACGCCCGTCGCCTCGATCACCTGGTGCGGGGTGAGGCCGCAGGCGGGGTCGTAGGCCATGTCGGCGGTGAAGTACTCCCAGGTATCGGTCTTGTTGTCCAGCATGAGGATGCCGCCCATCTCGGCGATGTAGGCGGAAAAGCCCAGCGCGCGGGCGTCCTCGTGCAGCATGGAGCGGTTGCGGCCCGAGCA
>Cebus_capucinus_imitator_PRJNA485217_SSR024__coassemble_1149_pt1 | contig 12072 bp, 12 predicted proteins | sample Cebus_capucinus_imitator_PRJNA485217_SSR024__metabat2_low_PE_009 | metagenome-assembled genome bin Cebus_capucinus_imitator_PRJNA485217_SSR024
CTTCATCGGTTCGGGTAGGCCCATGGTAGCGCGGAACGCGGGACGAGGGCTCCGGAGATCGGTTTATCCCACGCACGGGAGGAAGGGCGGGGTCGTCGAATCGAATCGCCGGCTCGCGTCGCCGGATCGATGTGCTCAACAGATTCGTCACTTGGAGGCAACGTGCTTAGCAGAGTTACCGAATCAAGCCCGATTTCCCCTCGTTTTTGGCAACTTTGCTGAACACGTTGGACAAACGGGGTCCGAGCCCGGAAAAATGCGGTGCGCGAGATGCCATGCCATGGGCCGTCAGCCACCGATCTGGGACATGGAGCGGGCCGTTCCCCCGATCACCTCGTGCTCCTGGGGCTTGCGGGCCACCGCGTCGCGCCAGATGCGCAGCACGCGCTCGTCGTCGCCGGCGCGCAGGGCGTCGCGCACGGAATACTCCTCGTCGCTGAACAGGCAGGGCCGCACGGCACCGTCCGCGGTGAGCCGCATTCGGTTGCACGCGCTGCAGAAATGGTTGGACATGGCGGAGATGAACCCCACCGTGCCCGCCGCGCCCGGAAAGCGCCAATAGCGCGCCGGGCCCGCGCCCGAGGGCGCATCCGTCTCGTCCAGGGGCTCGAGCGCACCCAGTCCCGCCAGGCCAGCCGTCTCGTCGATACGGGCGCGCAGCTCGGCGGAGGGCACGGTGTCGCTCGCGTCCCAGAGCTCGGGCCATACCTCGTCCGGACCCGCCTGGGCCGCATCCGTCGCGTGGAAGCCGCGCCCCTCGGCGTCACCGATGGGCATGTACTCGATGAACCTCAGGTGCACCGGGCGCTCCACGGAGAGCCGCGCCAGACCCAAGACGTCCTGCTCCAGGCGGCGCACCACCACGCAGTTCACCTTGACCGGGGTGAAGTCCCACTCCAGTGCGGCATCGATGCCGCGCATGGTCTGCTCCAGGCGCCCCAGCCTCGTGATGGCGGAGAACTGCGCCGGGTCGAGCGTGTCGAGCGAGATGTTCACGCGGTCCAGGCCCGCGTCCTTGAGCTCGGGCGCCAGGCGCGGCAGCAGCGCGCCGTTGGTGGTGAGCGAGATGTCCTCGATGCCGGGAATGGCCCGCAGATCACGGATGAGCGGCACGATGCGACGGCTCACCAGGGGCTCGCCGCCCGTGAGGCGGATCCGGCTGATGCCCTCCCCCGCCACCAGGGACACGAACCGCGCGATCTCCTCGGCGGAGAGCAGCTCGCCGTGCGCGCGCGGAGCCACGCCCTCCTCGGGCATGCAGTACACGCAGCGGAAATTGCACTTGTCGGTGACCGCGATGCGCAGGTAGCTGATCCCGCGCCCGAACCCGTCGTGCAGCTCGCCCACGCCGATCCCCCTCCAAACGCCACGGCCCATTGTTCTCGGCGAACTATCGTAGCGCATTACCGATCGATGCGCGCAAGAGTCCTTACCATCGGAGGTAGACCGATTTATATTTTCTGCTATTAATCATTTACTATAATTTAGTAATAAATATTGTTTCATAACTAGCAAGAGAATTTGATGGGAGCGGATATGTTCGACAACCCCTTCACGCCCACGTTCGGCGGCAAGCCCGATTTCTTCTTCGGTCGTGAGGACATCCTCTCCCGCTTCGAGCAAGCCTTGGATAATCGCGGGAGCGCCGATCGCGTCCTCTTCATCACCGGCAACCGCGGCTGCGGCAAAACGGCGTTGCTCGAGCAGCTCTCCCTCCGTGCCGCGGCGGCGGGCAGGCGCGTGGAGGATATCAATTCCGAGAACGCCCTCCAGATACTCACACGCCGTCTCGTCCGCATGAGCTCGTCAACCAAAGAGCTCTCCCCCGAACTCGAGGTAAGCGTGTTGGGAAGCGGCGCACGGCTTGCGGGAATCTCATCGTCGCAAACCGTGACGTACGCCAAGGAGGATTTCGCGATTCTGTTCTGCGAGGCCTGCGAGCGAGCCGAGAAGGGGATTTTCATCACCATAGACGAGGTACAGAAGATCGACCTCGACGACCTCTCGATCATCTGTGGCGCGTTCCAGATGGCATCGCGCAAGGGACACGACGTCATGCTCGCCGTAGCCGGACTCCCATACGCCCATGAGACGGTGATCCAACACGAGGGCTGCACGTACATGAGGCGGGCGGCTCATGTCCCGCTAAGTGTATTCACGCGCATGGAAACCGTTCATGCCGTGAACAACGCCTTCGGCCGCATAGACGGGTTATCCCTGGACGGCCCAGCCACCGCCAGGCTCGTCCAGGCGAGCTTCGGCCACCCGTACCTCATCCAGCTCATCGGGTACAGCCTCGTCAACCTCGTGAACGCGCGTTCCGTCGCGCGGCCCCACGCCGTCACCGAGCAAGAGGCAGAGGCCTCACTACCCGAAGCGATCCAGGATTACGAGGTCCGCGGGCTCCAACCCATTGTCAGTGCTCTGAGCCCCGCCGAACACAAGTTCCTAGAGGCGCTCGCGCTCACCATCGACACAAGCCGCACGGCGAAAACAGCACTCGTGGCCGAACGGCTCGGGAAAACGGCGGGCAGCGTGGCGCTCGTGAGGCAGAACCTGCTCAACCAGGGCATCATCATATCCCCGGCACATGGGGAGCTCATGTTCAACATGCCCTACCTGCGCGACTACGTGCTCAAACAGCCCACTGACAGCAGGGAGGCCCAGCTCGCGCTTGACTGGGGGTTCTAGATTCCCCGCTTGAGGCTCACGCCCCACTCCCTGCTAGCCCAGCTCCTTCAGGCCGTGGCAGAGGGCCCAGTACTCGCCGCGGCTCGCCAGCAGCTGTCCGTGCGTGCCCACGGCGCGCACGCGGCCGCTAGGCGCCGCGAGCCCGTAGATACGCCCCGGCTCCATGCCGAGCGAAACGTCGCGCAGCAGCACTCGGCTACCGTAGGAAAGCATGAGGTCGCCTATGGAAAGCCCGGCAGGACGGGACGTGGCGCGCGACGATACGGATTGAGCGGGTGAGCATGGCCCCCCTTCCCTATGGGTATCGCCATCATGGCGGCGGCGAGGACGCCTCCCGCGTTACCGCGCCCCGGTTTTCCGCCAGCGGCGCCACCTGACGGCGCATGACTTAGAATGGGTGCGAACAACTCGCATTAAGGAGCATCGCCATGGCACTCACCAAGCTGGAGCATCTCGACGAGGCCGAGCTCGCCGCGTCGCGCTACGCGCTCGGGCGCATCCATTCCGTGGAGACCATGGGCACGGTCGACGGGCCGGGTATCCGCTTCGTGGTGTTCACCCAGGGCTGCCCTATGCGGTGCGTCTATTGCCACAACCCCGACACCTGGGACGCCGGCGAGGGAGCCGGCAGCCGGGTGAGCGTGGAGCACCTCGTGAGGCAGTTCGAGAGCAACCGCGCCTTCTACAAGAACGGCGGCGTCACGGTCTCGGGCGGCGAGCCGCTGCTACAACCCGCGTTCATCGCGGACCTGTTCGGTGCCCTGCATAGGAACCCCCACGGCCGCGTGCATACCTGCCTCGACAGCTGCGGCTACGCCTTCGACCCGCGGCATCCCGAGCGCTTCGACGGGGCCCTTTCCGAGACCGACCTCGTGCTGCTGGATATCAAGCACAGCGACCCCGCGGGCCACAAGGAGCTCACCCGCTGCGCGCCCGACCGCATCCTCGCCTTTGGCGACGAGCTGGCGCGCCGCAACATCAAGACGGTCATCCGCCACGTGATCGTGCCGGGCATCACCGATACCGAAGAGGAGTGCGAGGCCCTCGGCCGCATCATCGGCCGCTGGCGCAACGTGGTGGGCCTGGAGCTTTTGCCCTACCACACCATGGGTATCGTCAAGTACGAGCAGCTGGGCATCCCCTACTCGTTGGAGGGCGTGCCGCAGATGGACAAGGAGCGCATCCCGGCGCTGCGCACGGCGGTTTTGCGGGGCATGAAGGCGGTGCGAACCGGGATGTAGCGCGGCAGCTGGCTGCGGCGCGCGGCATCACGCACGCGTCCGCCCTCCTGGCCCACCACCCAACCGAGACGCAAAAAAGGCCCGGGCACGAAGCCCGGGCCTTTCCATGATACGTTGTCGCGCAGCGCTACATCGACTGGTGGAAGGTGCGCGCGATGACCTCGTCCTGCTGCTCGCGGGTGAGGGTGTGGAAGTTCACGGCGTAGCCGGACACGCGGATGGTCAGCTGCGGGTACTTCTCGGGATGCTCCTGGGCATCGAGCAGGGTCTCGCGGTTGAACACGTTGACGTTCAGGTGGTGGCCACCCTTCTCGGCGTAAGCGTCGAGCATGCCGACGAGGTTATCAGCCTGAGCCTGGGGAACGTCCTGGACCTTCATGGAATACCTCCAAGTGATGAAGTAGTTGAGAACCGGTATCGTTAGTATACGACTAAAACGATACCGGTTTAGTGTCAATCTTGCCGCAGTATCGGGTGCTTACTGGCGGTCCACCGCGGACTCGTCGGCGGAGGCGTCGGCGCAGCAGGCGCAATCGACCGGGTTCTCGAAGACGATGTCGTCGAGGTCCAGGTCGGAGAACATGACCTCGCCGTCCTTGCCCAGCGCGTTCGGCACGATGGAGAACGTGTTGGAGATGCCGTCCTGCGCGTCGCGGAACGGGAGCTTGGACACGGAGGACAGGCTCGCGATGGCGCCGTGGCTATCGCGCTTGTGCATGGGGTTGGCGCCCGGGGCGAACGGCACGCCGGCCTTGCGGCCGTCGGGGGTGGCACCGGTCTTCTTGCCGTACACCACGTTGGAGGTGATGGTCAGCACCGAGGTGGTGGGCACGGAGTTGCGGTACGTGTCGTTCATGCGGATGTACTCCATGAACTGGTGCACGATGTCGTGGGCGATCTGGTCGACGCGGTCGTCGTCGTTGCCGTACTTGGGGAAGTCGCCCTCGATGTTGAAGTCCACGATCACGCCGTTCTCGTCGCGCACCGGGTGCACCTTGGCGTACTTGATGGCGGACAGGGAATCGGCCACGACGGACAGGCCGGCGATACCCGTGGCGAACCAGCGGTGCACGTGCTTGTCGTGCAGGGCCATCTGGATGCGCTCGTAGCAGTACTTGTCGTGCATGTAGTGAATGATGTTCAGCGAGTTCACGTACACGCCGGCGAGCCACTGCATCATGTCGTTGTACTTGGCCATGACGTCGTCGTAATCGAGTGTGTCGCCCTCGACGGCGCGGTACTTGGGGCCGACCTGCTTCTTGGAGACCTCGTCCACGCCGCCGTTGAGCGCGTAGAGCAGGCACTTGGCCAGGTTGGCGCGGGCGCCGAAGAACTGCATCTCCTTGCCGACGCGCATGGAGGACACGCAGCAGGCGATCGCGTAGTCGTCGCCATGGTAGACGCGCATCACGTCGTCGTTCTCGTACTGGATGGAGGAGCTGGCGATGGAGGTCTTGGCGCAGAACTCCTTGAAGTTCTGGGGCAGGTGCGTGGACCACAGGACCGTCAGGTTGGGCTCGGGGCTCGTGCCCATGTTGTCCAGGGTGTGCAGGTAGCGGAAGCTCATCTTGGTGACCAACGGGCGGCCGTCGACGCCCATGCCGGCGATGGACTCGGTGACCCACTGCGGGTCGCCGGTGAACAGGTTCTGGTACTCGGGGGTACGAGCGAACTTGACCATGCGGAGCTTCATGATGAAGTGGTCGATGAACTCCTGGATCTGCTCCTCGGTGAACGTGCCGTTCTTGAGGTCGCGCTCGGAGTAGATGTCGATGAAGGTGGAGGTGCGGCCGATGGACATGGCGGCACCGTTCTGCTCCTTGATGGCGGCCAGGTACGCGAAGTACATCCACTGGATGGCCTCCTGCGTGTTCTTGGCCGGCTCGGAGATGTCGTAGCCGTAGAACTCGGCCATCATCTTGAGCTCGCCCAGGGCGCGAATCTGCTCCTGCAGCTCCTCACGGTCGCGGATGTTCTCCTCGGTCATGACCTTGGGCGTGGAGGCCTTCTGGGCCTCCTTGTCGCGAATCAGGTAGTCCACGCCGTACAGGGCCACGCGGCGGTAGTCGCCGATGATGCGGCCGCGGCCGTAGCCGTCGGGCAGGCCGGTGATGATGTGGGCGGAGCGGCAGGCGCGCATCTCGGGGGTGTACACGTCGAACACGCCGGCGTTGTGGGTCTTGCGGCGGTAGGTGTAGTCCTCCACGACCTGCTGGTCGAGCTCGTAGCCGTGCTGGTGGGCGGCCTGCCAGGCGATGCGGATACCGCCGTTGACGTGCAGGGCGCGCTTCAGGGGCTTGTCGGTCTGAAGGCCGACGATGGTCTCCTTCTCGGGATGCTCGTTATCGATGTAGCCGGCCACGTGGCTGCAGATGCCCGTCACGGTCTTGGTGTCCATGTCGAGCACGCCGCCCTGCTCGCGCTCCTTCAGGAGCAGGTCGAGCACCTGGCCCCAGAGGTCCTTGGTGCGCTCGGTCGGGCCGACGAGGAACGAGTCGTCGCCCTCGTAGGGGGTGTAGTTCTTCTGAATGAAGTCGCGGACGTCGACCTCGGTCTCCCACGTGCCGCCCTCGAATCCTTCCCATGCCTCCTGCATTATGGTGACCACGCTCCTTAGCGTCGCTCGAGCGAGACCGTGCGCCCCGCGTTGATTTGGCTCCCGTCCCATCGCAAAAGTGCCAATTACGTGGCATTATGTGCGACAGGACCGAAACTCACCTATGGCTCGAAAGGATACCATAGCCATCACGACGAAATGCTACCGCTCGCCGACTTCTTGTTGACATTTGGGAACGCGGACCCCAACCGGGCCTGCCATCGCGCGCGGCATCGAGATCGGCCGCCGCGCGGATTCATTGAGACGAATCTGCACTTCGTACTCGATAGAGGTGCAGAAAAGTCTCAATGAACGAAACGCACCCCCATGTCGAGTGTTCATTGATACGAAAATGCACTCCCCGCGAGCAGGAAGTGCATTTCCATCTCAATGAACTTGCGAGTCACGGCGCTTACGGCGCCGGGCGCCCTTACGCGCGCTCCTCCAGCGCCAGCTGCGCGGCCACGTAGCGCACGGCGAGCACCAGCACGTCCAGGGCCTCCTCCAGCTCCGCCACGCTCGGGTAGGTGGGCGCGATGCGGATGTTGGTGTCGCGCGGGTCCTTGCCGTAGGGGAAGGTGGCGCCCGCGGGGGTGAGCGTCACGCCCAGCTCAGCGCAGAGCGCGCCCACCCGCTTGGCAGAGCCCTCGGGGCCGTCGAAGCTCACGAAGTAGCCGCCGTTGGGATGCGTCCAGGTGGCGCAGCCCGTGCCGCCCAGGCCCTCGGTGAGCTTGCGCTCCACGGCCTCGAACTTGGGGCGCATGAACTCCGCGTGGTGTTTCATGTGCTCGCGCACGGCCTCCATGCTGGGCAGGAAGCGCACGTGGCGTAGCTGGTTGATCTTGTTGGCCGAGATGAGGCCGGCCTTCATATGCTTCACGAACTCGGCCAGCACCGCGGGGCTCGCGCCCACGAAGGAGATGCCCGCACCCGGGAAGGTGATCTTGGAGGTGGAGGCAAAGGCGATGATACGGTCCTCGTTGCCGGCCTCGCGCGCCAGCTGGAACACCGGCGCCAGGACGTCGCCCTCGTCGTAGAGGTCGTGCACGCAGTAGGCGTCGTCCCACAGCAGGCGGAAGTCGGGGGCGGCCGTCTTCATGCCCACCATGCGGCGAACGACCTCCTCGGTATAGGTCACGCCCGTGGGGTTGGAGTACTTGGGCACACACCACATGCCCTTGATGGAGTCGTCGGCAGCCACGAGCTCCTCGACCACGTCCATGTCCGGGCCCTCGGGGGTCATGGGCACGTAGACGTTCTCGATGCCGAGGTCCTCGGAGATGCCGAAGTGGCGGTCGTAGCCCGGCGCGGGGCAGAGGAACTTCACGCGGCGGCCCTCGTGCGCGGCGGCGTACTCACCCCACGGGGCGTTGCCGCAGGTGCCGCAGCGCCAGAACATGCCGCAGATATCGTGCTCGATCAGCAGGCTGGAGGAGCCCATGACGAGCGTCTGCTCGGCCGGGCAGCCCAAAAACTCGCCGGCGAGCTTGCGCGCGGAGGGGATGCCCTCGAAGAAGCCGTAGTTGGCGCAGTCCACGTCGCCATCGTGCAGGTCGGAATCGCGGTTCACGATGTCCAGCAGCGGACGGGAGATGTCGACCTGCTCGGGCGCGGGCTTGCCTCGCGCCATGTCGAGCTTGAGCCCGCGCGCGCGGACGGCGGCGACCTCCTCCTCGAGGCTGGCGAGCGCGGCACGCAGCTCGTCGTCGGGCATCTGCTGGTAGATGTTCTGCATGATGGGGCCCTTCTGTCGGCGGCCGCCCACGGGCGGGCCGGGCGTTCGATAGGCAAAGTATAGCGCGGGGCGATTCGTGGTAGATTAGACAGCCATCCGGCGACCCGAGGTTTCACAAGGAAGGTGGCGGCGCACATGCACATGGGCGAGTTCCAGTCCGAGGAGTTCGGCGAGCTGCAACGGCTCGTGGACGGCCTGTACGCGGGCCGCGCGCAGGTGGACCGCCTGGACCTGGTGGTGCAGGCCGAGATCTTGGACCTCTCGGCGGACCTGCTTGAGATCGTGAACCTGCTGCCCCCGGGCGTCTACGAGCGCCAGCGCCTGTGCGACCAGCTCAACTCCGCGCTCGCCGCCCACGGCTGGGGCGGCACGTACGGCACCGTGGAGTAGCGGCGACCAGGCGATGACGCGCGAGATGGCGAGTACCCGAACGTCCCCGCTGCGGCGGCGCGCCGAGGCGGTCCATGCCGCCGACGTGGCGCTGCGGCACCTGGCGCGCGCAGGCGAGCTGCTGGACTCCGCGAGCGACTGGGGACGGTTCGACCTGATCTGCGGCGGAGTGGTGTCCTCGCTCATCAAGCACCGTCGCATCGACGACGCCGAGGACGAGTTCAACGCCGCGCGGGACGCCCTGCGGCGGTTCGCGAGCTCGCTTTCCCGCCTGGAGGACGTGGACGAGACGATCGACTTCGAGATCGGCGGCTTGGCGGGCGCCATCGACATCTTTGCTGACAACATCTTCGCCGACCTCTACGTGCAGGCGAAGATCGAGCGGGCACGCGCACGCGTGGACACCGCTATCGAGCAGGTGGGCGAGATTCGCCAGGCGCTCATGGATGTATAGCATCTCCGCAGATAGCAGGCCATGTAAAGAACTATTGACGGACTTGATCGGCGTGCCCCGTGCCCACGTCGGGCCCTTTTGATGGTACGCTCGGACCCGCCATGCGAGCCTTTGCCGCGACAAGGGTCGCGTTGAGGTGCGGAAGGGAGGCGACATGGAACTCGGAAGGCAGATCAAGGAGACCCGGACTGCGCTCGGACTCTCCCAAGACGAGCTCGTGCAGCACATCTAAGTATCGCGCCAGACAATCTCGAGCTGGGAGAACGACAAGACCTATCCGGATGTCCAAAGCCTGCTGCTTCTCTCCGGCATCTTCGACACGACCGTGGACTCCCTGATCAAAGGAGATGTGCTGGCGATGGAGAGAAAAGTCGGAAGCGAGGGGAAGCGGCTCGAGCGGACGGGATGGCTCATGATTGGGCTGTTCCTCGCGCTGCTCGCTGTGGTGTGTTGGGGGCTTTGGCAGCATTTCAAAGGCTAGGGCGCCAAGGCAGCGCCGACGGCCGTGCTCACGCTGCTGCTGGTAGTGATGCTCATGGTCGTTGCCGAGCGTGCCGAGCAGTTAAAACGCGAACATGACCTCATGACCTATCGCGAGATCATCGCCTTCATGCACGGAGAGCCCGTGGACCGCACGGCGGAGCAGAGCCGTCGCCTGCGCGAATCCACCGCCATACGCGTGAAGAACCGGCTCGCCTACGTGGTAGCCAGCCTGATAGTCGGCGGCGCCGCGGGTTACGCCATAGCCTGGATCGCGGATATGCTGTCGTAAGATGACGCTATGGTATTTCGCCTTGCGTGAAGTACCTGGTTAGGGGAGAGCTAAGCCTCCCCGCCAAGCACGTCCGCGATTCGCTCGCTCGCGTGGCCGTCGCCGTAGGGGTTGGACGCCCGGCTCATGGCGGCGTACTCGGCATCGTCGGACAGCAGGCGGGAGAACTCCCGGTAGATGGTCTCCTCGTCGGTGCCCACGAGCTTGAGTGTGCCGGCGGCCACGCCCTCGGGGCGCTCGGTGGTGTCGCGCATCACGAGCACGGGCTTGCCCAGGCCGGGCGCCTCCTCCTGGATGCCGCCCGAGTCGGTGAGGATGAGGTGGGCGGCGGCCATGAAGTTATGGAAGTCCAGCACCTCCAGCGGGTCGATGATCCTCAGGCGGTCGAAGCCGTCGAGCTCCTGATGCGCGGCCTCACGCACGAGCGGGTTCATATGGATGGGGTAGACCGCCTTGGTGTCGGGGTGCTCCTCCATGACTCGGCGGATGGCGCGGAACATCCGGTGCATGGGCTCGCCGAGGTTCTCTCGGCGGTGCGCCGTCACGAGGACGAGGCGGGAGCCCGCGGCCCACTCGAGCTCGGGATGCGCGTAGCCCTCCCTCACCGTGGTCGCGAGAGCGTCGATACCGGTGTTGCCGGTGACCCATACGCGGGAGGCGTCCTTGCCCTCGGCGAGCAGGTTCGCCCTGGACGTCTCCGTGGGCGCGAAGTACCAGTTCGACACAACGTCCACCGCCTGGCGGTTGAACTCCTCGGGCCAGGGGCTGTAGAGGTCGTTCGTGCGCAGGCCCGCTTCGACGTGGCCCACCGGTATCCGGAGGTAGAAGGCCGCGAGCGCGGCGGCGAAGCTCGTGGTGGTGTCGCCGTGGACGAGCACGCAGTCGGGGCGCTCCGCCTCGAGAACCGGCTTGAGCCCCAGCAGGACGCCGGAGGTGACGTCGAACAGCGTCTGGCCGGGCCTCATGACGGCGAGGTCGTGGTCCGGGACCACGCCGAAGACGCGCAGCACCTGGTCGAGCATCTCGCGGTGCTGGCCGGTGACGGCGACGACGGTCTCGAACTCGCCGGGACGCGACTTCAAGACGTTCACCAGCGGGCACATCTTGATGGCCTCCGGGCGCGTCCCGAAGACCAGCATGACTTTCTTCTTGGACATGTCCTACTTCCCCTAGTACTCGACGTTTTTGCTGTTGATGGTGCCAGCGGCAACCTGCTTGAGGTGCTTGCCGTACACCGACTTGCCGTAGGCGTCGGCCGCCTCGAGCAGCTGCCCGGTGGAGATCCAGCCGTTCTCCCAGGCGATCTCCTCGGGCACGCTCACGGGCAGGTCCTGGGCGCGCTCCACGGAGCGCACGAACTCGGAGGCCTCGTGGAGCGACTCCATGGTGCCGGTGTCCAGCCACGCGTAGCCGCGGCCGAGGGTCACCACGGAGAGGCTGCCGTCCTCCAGGTACATGCGGTTGAGGTCGGTGATCTCCAGCTCGCCGCGGGCGGAGGGCTCGACCCGCCTTGCCATCTCGCACACGCGTCCGTCGTAGAAGTACAGACCGGTCACGGCGTAGGAGCTCTTGGGCCTCTCGGGCTTCTCCTCGATGGAGACGGCGTTGAGGTCGCGGTCGAACTCCACCACGCCGAAGCGCTCCGGGTCGTCCACGTGGTAGCCGAAGACGGTGGACACGCCCCTCTCGGCGCCCTCCACCGCGCGGCGCAGGTGGCGGGAGAGGCCGTTGCCGAAGAAGATGTTGTCGCCCAGCACGAGCGCGCAGGGCTCCCCGCCGATGAACTCCTCGCCGATGATGAAGGCCTGGGCCAGGCCGTCGGGGCTCGGCTGCTCGGCGTAGGAGAGCCTCACGCCGAAGCGGGAGCCGTCGCCGAGCAGGCGCCGGAAGTTGGGCAGGTCCGTGGGCGTGCTGATCAGCAGGATGTCGCGGATGCCCGCGAGCATCAGGGTGGACAGCGGGTAATAGACCATGGGCTTGTCGTAGACCGGCAGCAGCTGCTTGCTGGTCACGAGGGTGAGCGGGTACAGGCGCGTGCCGCTGCCGCCCGCGAGGATGATGCCCTTCATTTCGTTATCCCTCCAGGGTAGGGGCCCCGCGCCCGGCGGGGCCGGTCGTCTTACAGCCCGCCCTCCGGGGCGAGCAGCCCGTCCAGGTACTCGGCGAGCTCCGCCTCCCAGTCGCGGGGGACGA
>Cebus_capucinus_imitator_PRJNA485217_SSR024__coassemble_1155_pt1 | contig 11907 bp, 11 predicted proteins | sample Cebus_capucinus_imitator_PRJNA485217_SSR024__metabat2_low_PE_009 | metagenome-assembled genome bin Cebus_capucinus_imitator_PRJNA485217_SSR024
CCGCGGGCACCTACAAGAAGGAGCGCCTCGAGGCCGGCAAGAAGTACTTCTCCGTGGCCTCCGGCGGCGGTACCGGCCGTACCCTGCACCCGGACAACATGGCTGCCGGCCCCGCCTCCTACGGCATGACCGACACCATGGGCCGCATGCACTCCGACGCCCAGTTCGCCGGTTCCTCCTCCGTGCCGGCGCACGTGGACATGATGGGCCTCATCGGCATGGGCAACAACCCCATGGTCGGTGCCACCGTGGCCTGCGCCGTCGCCGTCAACGCCGCGCTGAACGCCTAGTTCGGCAAACATACCGCTAGATGGCGAAGCCGCCGTCGGGAATCTCCCGGCGGCGGCTTTCTCGTTGCGGCGTTTGGACTGCGAATCGTCCGAAAATCGAGTGAGTGCGCGGAAATAGGGGAGAAGCTGCCAAGCCGTGCGCCCGCATCGCATAACCTCGAATAACGGATGACTCTGACCAGCTGGTTTTTAACGGGAGGGGTTAATGTGCCCGTTCTTGCGTGCAGGAGCGCGGATTTCGGACGATCTGCAGGCGCCGGGAGGGGCGAGGGCTCGACCATGCCGCCCTTTCCGTCCCGCCCGCGGCTGCCCTATGCCCGCGGCGGGATCTTCTCGCGCAGCGCCTTCAGGTTCTCCAGCGCCGCGCGCAGGGTCTCGTCGCGCTTGGCGTAGTGCAGGCGCGCATAGCGGTTCTCGGGCTCGCGGAAGAAGCTCGAGCCCGGCACGGCGCCCACGCCCACCAGGCGCGCCAGGTCCTCGCAAAAGGCTAGATCGCTCTCGTAGCCGAACTCGGAGATATCCACCATCACGTAGTAGGCGCCCTGCGGCACGTTGTGCCCGATACCGAGCACGTCCAAGCCGCCGCAGAGCAGGTCGCGCTTGGCGGTGTAGAGCTCGCGCAGGTCCTCGTAATAGGAGTCGGGGAACCTGAGCGCGCAGGTCACGGCCTCTTGCAGCGGCGCGGCGGCGCCCACGGTCAAAAAGTCGTGCACCTTCTTGATGCGCTCGGTGACCACGGCCGGGGCGATGGTGTAGCCCAGACGCCAGCCGGTGATGGAGTAGGTCTTGGAAAGCGAGCTGCAGCTGATGGTGCGCTCGAACATGCCGGGCAGGCTCGCCATGTAGGTGTGCTCGTGCGGGGCGTACACGATGTGCTCGTAGACCTCATCGGTGATGACGTAGGCGTCGTAGCGCCGGCAGAGCCCGGCGATGAACTCAAGCTCCTCGCGCGTGAACACCTTGCCGCAGGGGTTGGAGGGGTTGCAGAGCACGAGCGCCTTGGGCCGGTTCTCAGCGAAGGCCGCCTCGAGCTGGGCACGGTCGAAATCGTAGGTCGGCGGCACGAGCGGCACGTAGACGGGCTCGGCCCCGGAGAGGATGGTGTCCGCGCCGTAGTTCTCGTAGAACGGTGAGAAGATCACGACCTTGTCGCCGGGGTTGGTGACGGTCATCATCGCGGCCATCATGGCCTCGGTGGAGCCGCAGGTCACCACGACGTTCTCGTTCGGGTCCACGGGCACGCCCATAAGGCGGGACTGCTTCTCGGCCAGGGCGTCGCGCATGGCCTGCGCGCCCCAGGTGATGGAGTACTGGTGGTTGAGCGGGCACGGGTCGGCTGCGACCTTTTGCAGGCTGGCGAGCAGCTCGGCGGGCGGGTCGAAGTCGGGGAAGCCCTGGGAGAGGTTGACGGCGCCGTACTTGTTGGAGATGCGCGTCATCCGGCGGATGACGGAATCGGTGAAGGTGGCGGTACGCTGCGAGAGCGGTTGCATGGCGGCCCTTCTTTCGTGGCTCGGGGACGGGAATCCCGACGCATGCTAGCACGCGCGTGTTTCGGGTTTGTTCCGTTGGACGGTCGGGAGGCCCAGGGCCGCTCCGCCCGTTCGCTGCGGGAGACGGCCCTCTAAATCTTAGTGGATTACTCGGAATTAGGCTTGACCCGGGGCGCGGCTCGGCTATCGTTAACCCGAGTGAAAAACTAGGGTTTCGAGAGAGAGGGATCCTATGACCGATCAAGCCATTCCCGCCCCGCTGCTGTCCTTGCGCGGCGTAACCGCTTCCGTGGACGAGAAGACCATCCTGCGCGGCATCGACCTGGACGTCGCCCCCGGCGAGACCCATGTGCTCATGGGCCCTAACGGCGCCGGCAAGTCCACCATGGGCCACGTCATCATGGGCGACCCCGTGTACACCCTTGACGAGGGCTCCATCTCCTTCGACGGTCAGGATATCACCGAGCTCTCCTGCGACAAGCGCTCCCGCGCCGGCTTGTTCCTGTCCTTCCAGGCGCCCGTGGAGATCCCGGGCGTGCCGCTGTCCAGCTTCCTGCGCGCGAGCATCGCCGGCCGCCCCGGCCTGGAGATGAAGGGCAAGGAGTTCCGCCGCCGCGTGAAGGAGCTCGCCGCCGAGCTCGACATGGACGTGTCCTGGCTCAACCGCGAGCTGGGCGTGGGCTTCTCCGGTGGCGAGAAGAAGAAGGTCGAGATGCTGCAGCTGCTCCTGCTGCAGCCCAAGCTCGCCATCCTTGACGAGACCGACTCGGGCCTCGACGTCGACGCCCTGTCCACCGTCTCCCACGGCATGGACGCCTACCGCAAGGCCACGGACGGGTCCCTGCTCATCATCACGCACAACACCCGCATCCTGGAACACCTGGACGTGGACCGCGTGCACGTGATGGTGGGCGGCCGCATCGTGCGGGAGGACGACGCGAGCCTCATCCCCTGGATCGACGAGCACGGCTTCGAGGCCTTCGAGGCCGCCGCGGGCCGGGAGGCGTAGGCGATGGCCGAGAAGAAGAGGACCGAGGTCGCGGACATCGACCGCAGCCTCTACGACTTCACGTACGGTGAGGAGGGCTTCGAGCGCCTCGACGCCGGCATCACGCCGGACATCGTGCGCGAGATCTCGGAGCGCAAGGACGAGCCCGCGTGGATGCTCGAGCACCGTCTGAAGTCGCTGGAGATCTACAACCGCATGCCCAACCCCACCTGGGGCCCGGGTATCGACGGCCTGGACATGGACAACATCGTCACCTACGTGAAGCCCAACACCGAGCAGAAGGCCGATTGGGAGTCCGTGCCCGACGACATCAAGGACACCTTCGAGCGCCTGGGCATCCCCGAGGCCGAGCGCAGCTACCTGGCTGGCGTGGGCGCGCAGTACGACTCGGAGCTCGTGTACCACAACATGCAGGACACGGCCGCCAAGATGGGCATCGTCTACTCCGGTATCGAGGAGGCGCTCCACGAGCCCCGCTGGGAGGCGCTCATCCGCGAGAAGTTCATGACGCTCATCCCGCCCACGGACCACAAGTTCGCGGCGCTGCACGGCGCGGTGTGGAGCGGCGGCTCATTCGTGTACGTGCCGGCCGGCACCAAGCTGGACTTCCCGCTGCAGAGCTACTTCCGCCTGAACGCCAAGGGCGCGGGGCAGTTCGAGCACACGCTTATCATCGTTGAGGACGACGCCGACCTGCACTTCATCGAGGGCTGCTCGGCGCCCAAGTACAACGTGGCCAACTTGCATGCCGGCGCGGTGGAGCTGTTCGTGGGACGCCGCGCGCACCTGCGCTACTCGACCATCGAGAACTGGTCCAAGAACATGTACAACCTGAACACCAAGCGCGCCCGCTGCGAGGAGGAGGGCGAGATCGAGTGGATCTCGGGCTCCTTCGGCAGCCACGTGGGCTACCTGTACCCCATGAGCGTGCTCGCGGGCCGCAAGTCCCGCGCGAGCTTCACGGGTATCACGTTCGCCGGCGCGGGCCAGAACCTGGACACCGGTTGCAAGGTGGTGCTGGGCGCGCCCGACACGAGCGCGAGCATCGAGACCAAGGGCATCTCCAAGTCCGGGGGCGTGCAGACGTTCCGCAGCTCCATCGTGGCGACGCCCGCCGCGGAGGGCTCGCGCGCGAGCGTGTCCTGCCAGAGCCTGATGCTGGATGACATGAGCCGTTCCGACACGATTCCGGCCATGGACATCCGCGCCAAGCACGTGGACGTGGGTCACGAGGCCACCATCGGCCGCATCGGCGACGACAAGGTGTTCTACCTCATGAGCCGCGGCATCTCCGAGGAGGAGGCCCGCACCATGATCGTGAACGGCTTCGCCAACCCCGTCTCCAAGGAGCTGCCGTTGGAGTACGCCGTGGAGATGAACAACCTGATCAAGCTCGAGATGGAAGGGGCGATCGGCTAGATGGACCCCAAGGACCTTACCCAGGGGGCGGCACCACGCGTCCTGAGCGCGGTGAACGCCATGCCCGCGCCCACGTGGAGCTGGCTCAAGATGAACTCCGCCACGGTACGTCTGCCCGAGGGGCTTCTCCCCGCGGCCGATGCCGTGTCCGTGGAGCCCGCCGCGGGCTCTGAGGGCGTGGTCTCGCGCAACCTTGACGCCTTCGATACGGAGATGGCCGCCGCCGACAAGCGCTTCGGCTCCCGTGCGCGCCTTTCCGCCCCCGGCGACGCCGACCAGCGCGCGGCGCTGGAGCACGGCGAGCTCGACGCGCTGGACGTGCCGGCGCTCTCCGAGTACCAGAAGGGCGCCGTGCGCGCCGAGGAGGAGCTCTCGGTGTCCGAGGCCTTCCTGACCGGCTGCGGCGCGGACGCCTACCGCTACCTGCGCGGCATCACCGGCCGCCCCGTGGTGCTCGACGTACCGAGCGGCGCGCGCTCCCGCGTGACCGTGCGCGTGGACGGCCGCGCGGGCATCGCCGCCGTGGCCAACGTGGACGTGGTGGCGCGCCGCGGCTCCTCGCTGGAGCTCGTGATCGCGCTCGACACGCCGGGCGCCCCCGCGGGCTGCAACGGCCTGGTGGGCTCGACCCTGCGCGTGTTCGCCGCCGCGGGCGCGCACGTGGCCATCACCTGTGTGCAGACGGCCGACGACGGCTTCATCGCCCTGGACGACACGGGCATCTTCGTGGACGAGGGCGCCCGCGTGGAGGTCTCCCATACCGTGCTGGGCGCGGGTGAGTCCTACACGGGCCTGGCCGCCGACCTGCGCGGCGACCGCGCGCGCATCGACGTGGCCACGAGCTACCTGGGCGCCCGCGAGCAGGGGCGCGACTTCAACTACCAGGTGCGCCACCTGGGCCGCAGGACCGTCTCCAACATGGACGCCAACGGCGTGCTGGCAGGCACCTCCAAGAAGGTCCTGCGCGGCACCATCGACCTCATGCACGGCGCCAAGGGGGCCGAGGGCTCCGAGCGCGAGACCGTGCTTCTGGCCGACGACGGCGTGGACAACAAGACCGTCCCCGTGATCTTGTGCGACGAGGACGACGTGGCGGGAAACCATGGCGCCACCATCGGGCACGTGCGCCCCGAGCAGCTCTTCTACCTGGGCTGCCGCGGCCTCTCGCGCGAGGCCGCCGAGGCGTTGTTCGTGGCCGCCAAGCTGGAGGACGCAGCGCTTTGCGCCCCCGACGAGCGCGTGCGCGAGGGCGTGGCGCGCTTGGGCGCGACCGTGGTCCCGCATTTCGAGGAGGAGATCGCATGATCGATACCGAGCACGTGAGCTGCGACACCTGTACGGCGCCCGGATCGCCCCTGGTGGACGCGAGCGACGAGGCCTCCCGCGCCTGGCCGCGCGTGGACATAGAGACCAACCCCTACAAAGCGAGCTTCCCCCTGCTGGCGGGTAAGCCCGAGCTGGCCTTCCTGGACTCCGCCGCCACGGCGCAGCGTCCCGCCTGCGTGCTGGACGCGCAGCGCCGCTTCTACGAGACCATGAACGCCAACCCCCTGCGCGGCCTGTACAGCCTGTCGGTGGAGGCCACCGAGGCCATCGCCGCCGTGCGCGCGCAGGTGGCCGGGCTCATCGGCGCGCCGGCGGGGGAGCGCACCCCGGCTGCCGACGACGTGGTGTTCACCCGCAACGCGAGCGAGTCGCTGAACATCGTGGCAAAGAGCTTCGCGCCCACGGTGCTCGAGCCGGGCGACGAGGTGCTCATCAGCGTGATGGAGCACCACTCCAACCTCATCCCGTGGCAGCAGGCCTGCGCCGCGGCGGGCGCCAAGCTCGTGTACCTGTATCCCACCAAGACCGGGCAGCTCACCGCGGCCGAGGTCGAGGCCAAGGTGGGCCCGCGCACCAAGATCTGCGCGATCGCGCACGTGTCCAACGTGCTGGGCTGCGAGAACCCGGTCCGCCTGCTCGCCGACGCGGTGCACGCGCAGGGCGGCTACTTGGTGGTGGACGCCGCGCAATCCGTGCCGCACATGCGCGTGGACGTGCAGGCGCTGGGCGCGGACTTCCTCGCCTTCTCCGCGCACAAGGCCTTAGGTCCCATGGGCGTGGGCGTGCTGTGGGGTCGCCACGAGCTGCTCTGCGCCATGCCCCCCATGCTCACCGGCGGCGAGATGATCGACTCCGTGACCGAGCAAGGCGCCGTGTGGGCCCCGGTGCCGGAGAAGTTCGAGGCCGGTACGCAGGACGCGGCGGGCATCTACGCCACGGGCGCGGCGCTGGACTACCTGGCCAACCACGTGGGCTACGACGCCATCCAGGCGCGCGAGGCGGCGCTGGTGCACTACCTCATGAGCCGGATCGTCCAACTCGATTTCGTGGACGTGATCGGGTCCATCTACTGGGACAACCACCATGGCGTCGTGAGCTTCAACGTGCGCGGCATCCACCCGCACGACGTGGCGAGCATCATGGACATGGACGGCGTGTGCATCCGCGCCGGCCACCATTGCGCGCAGCCGCTGCTCACCTGGCTGGGCGTGGAGAACCTCGCCTGCTGCCGCGCGAGCGTGGCCTTCTACAACGACAAGCACGATATCGACGCCTTCATCGAGGGCCTCGAGCACGTTTGGAGCACCTTCCATGGCTAACCTGTACTCCTCGGCCACCTTCATGGAGCACAACTCGCATCCCGACTACAAGTACGAGATGGACGGCGCCACCCACAGCCACGACGGCGTGAACCCCAGCTGCGGCGACGAGCTGACGCTGCAGCTGCGCATGGAGGGCGACGTGATCGAGGAGGCGAGCTTCACCGGGCACGGCTGCGCCATCTCCCAGGCGAGCGCCGACATCATGGCCGACCTCATCACGGGGGAGACCGTGGAGGAGGCCAAGCGCCTATCCGGGCTCTTCATGGCGATGATTCGCGGCGAGGAGCTCTCCGAGGAGGACTTCGAGGACCTGGACGAGGCCGCCGATCTCAAGGACATCTCGCACATGCCGGCCCGCGTGAAGTGCGCGGAGCTCGCCTGGCGCACCCTCGACTCCATGCTCTAGCTTCCCGAAGCACCGCACCTCGGGGTTCAGATCTCGGGGTGCCGCACGCTAGGCGTGCGCCCCTCGCCCTCACGGCAATCTGGGGCACCGGGGAAGCCTATAGCTCGTGTCCCGGGCGGTTACGTGTTCGGGGCTTATCCATCTCCTCGTCTGGTTCGTGAAAGGGGCGTGCATGCTCGTTTCCTCCAAGGGGCGCTACGCGCTTCGGCTCATGATCTACATCGCCGCGTTCGGCGAGCGCGAGGGCAAGGTGCGCCTGCGCGAGGTGGCCGAGCGCGAGCACATCTCCCTCAAGTACCTGGAGCAGCTCGTGCGCCCGCTCATGCACGCCGAGCTGCTCGCGAGCGTGCGCGGCAAGGGCGGCGGCTACGTGCTGGGTCGCCCGGCCGAGGGCATCACCGCCGGCGACATCCTACGCGCCGCTGAGGGGGACACCGTGCCCGTGGCCTGCGAGGGGCTCGAGGGCGCCTGCGGCCGCTCCGACCTGTGCTCGACCGTCAAGTTCTGGACGGGCCTGGAGGCCGCCATCGACGCCTACGTCGACGGCGTGACGCTCGCCGAGCTCGCACAGGTACCCGAGATTGAATTAGGGATGTAGCTAAAAAGGGGTCCCATGCGGCCCCTTTCCCGTGCGCGTATGCCATCTATGCCGTCGACGGAGATGCTGGCCGGTCGTGCGGCGCTTACATGCGGACGTTAAAGTCCTTATCACTCGGTTTGACTACGCAGCACTCGTAGCGCTCCAGCCAGATCGTGTTCGCGAAGCGCTTGTAGTAGAAGAGCTTGCGGCGCATGAGTTTGATGAAGTACTCCTTGAGGTTGGTGAGCGATGGGTTGGTGCCAAAGAGGAAGATATCGCGCATGCTGGCGATAAAGTCCGTAGTCCAAAAGATAGAGGTGAAGTAGGTCCAGGCGGTGATCACCACGCTCCACAGGTGCATGACTTCTTGAGCGGAGAGCTCGCGTAGATGATGGAGGCGAGCGCCTGGCTGGTTGAGTCGCTCATCACCATGAACGTGACGTTGCCCACAATGAGGTAGAGAGGGTACACCTCGGGCGTGATGATGCCGTTTCTGCCCTGAGCGAACATGGTGGAGAACACGATGGCCATGACCACCATCACGAAAAGCGGGTTTAGGATCGACCACGCGACGCCCAAGAAGCTGCGGCGATACTTGATCTTAATATCCTTGCTAACGAGCTGGCGAAGGATGAATATGTCTTTGTCCAGCGTGTTTTGCGCATGGGTCTTGGCAATCGAGGCCTGGTTGGACGCGGTACGACTCCTTGACTGCGCCGAGCGGGCGCGGGTTCGAACGTCTTTTCGCTAGTCAGCTATGGTAACACACGGCAGGCGCTGCCCCATAAGTTCACTGACGGAACGGAGAGCGGGTGCTCTTGGGGTATGATGACTCAAAGAGAAATTGATAGGAGACATGATGGGTATCTGCCTCAATCCGGGTGCCATGATGCTGAGAAAGTCGCGTGCTTCCAAGGTTTACGTTGACAAGTCGATGCTCGTTGCCCGACTGAACGAGCTCATCAACACCGAACAGGCCTACGTCTGCGTGAGCCGCCCGCGACGCTTCGGAAAGTCGATGGCGGCCAACATGGTGTGCGCCTACTATGACCGCACTGTTGACGGGGCGAGGGAGTTTGCTGGGCTTAAAGTGGCCGTCGACCCCTCCTTTGAGGTCGAGCGCAACCGCTACGACGTGGTGCGCATCAACATGCAGGACTTCCTGTCGTCTACGCATGTTGTTGCCGCCATGCTGGCAGATCTCCAAGAGACCGTGTCTTTTGAGCTCCAGGTTGCCTATCCGGACGTTAGGTTTAGGGACCTTGCGAGCTTGCATAAGTCTATGGCCGATGTCTACTCCCAGTCGGGCCGGCAGTTCGTGATCGTGATCGACGAGTGGGACTGCCCAATGCGCGAGATGCAGGGCGACCATGCCTCCCAGGAGTCCTACCTTGACTTCCTGCGCCTGTGGCTTAAGGACAAGCCCTACGTGGCGCTCTGCTACATGACGGGCATCCTCCCCATCAAGAAGTACGGTACCCACTCCGCCCTCAACATGTTCGACGAGTACAGCATGGTCGGAGCCGGTGACCTGGCCCCCTTTGTCGGTTTTACCGAGGCCGAGGTGCGCTCTCTTTGCGACGCCTGGGGACGCGATTTCGAGACCTGTCGGGTGTGGTACGACGGCTACCGCGTCCCGGGCTCGGAGGGGCTCGTGGTCGAGGCCTACAACCCGCGAGCTATCGTGGGGGCCATGATCTCCGGCAACTTTATGAGCTACTGGAACCAGACCGAGAGCTACGTCGCGCTCCAACGCTACGTTGACCTCGACATGGACGGCCTGCACGAGCGGATCGTAGCGCTCCTTGCCGGAGGTGGCGTCGCGGTTCAGCCGGGTATGTACACCAACGACATGGCGGAACCTCGCTCGGCAGACGACGTGCTCATACTGCTTGTGCATCTTGGCTACCTCACCTTCGAGTGGACCGATGAACTCCATGGACGCGTATTTGTCCCCAACCGCGAGGTGATGGGGGAGTTCGCGGACTCCATGCGCAGGGGCACGGGCTGGCATGAGGTTCTGCGCTCCATCGAGGCGTCCGACACCCTGCTCAAGGCTTTGGTGGTGGGAGACGCCGGTGCGGTTGCCGAGGGTGTTCAGCTTGCTCACGAGGACGCCTCGTCGATCCTCAAGTACAACGACGAGAACTCGCTTGCCTGCACGCTGCGCCTTGCGTTCTTTAGCTTGGTTGGCCGCTGGCGCCTGGTAAGGGAGGCACCAGCAGGAAAGGGCTTTGCGGACATGACCCTTATTCCGCTGCGCGGCGCGCCCGCGGGTACACCGGGCGTGGTAATCGAGCTCAAGTACGGCGGCACGCCGGGGGACGCCTTGGCACAGATCCGCGAGCGCGGTTACGACCGGGCGCTCGAGGGTCTTGCGCGGAAAGGCGAGGTCATCTTATGCGGGATCGCATACGACCCAAAGACCAAGTCGCATGGCTGCAAGATTGAGCGCGCCGTGATGCGATGACGCCGTAGGTCCGGATGCTGATCCCTTGCGTCCATTTCACGGTATGCTGCTTGCAAGCTGACCGGTAATCCTTCCCACGAGATGTGCTCAGCGGTGCTTAAGGTCCTTTATGGTCCCATGGAAGGGGCTATTTACAACACAGCTCTCTATTTTAAGGAGAGCGTTGACGCGATACTGGGGATCAAGTCTCTGCAAGTGTGTTCGAATCGGCTACTATAAACACTCAGCCTAGGGTTGGGAGATGTATGTTGCGATTTGGGGCTTGCCTAGTTTAGCACCCTTTTCCGGAGTTCCTGCAGCATGAACTTGCATATGTCTTGACCGCGCATGTTGAACCTGAACTCGCGCTCCTTGAGGTGGTAGCAGAACTCATCCTTCGGAACCCCCTGATATTTCACCAGCCCGTTCTTGGCATAGCCCCAGAAGCTCTCCATGCCGTTGATGTGGTTGGCGGGGCTGCCCCTCTCGACGAACTCGCTCTCTCCGCGGCTCGCCCTGTAGCGGTGCTTGCAGCCCCAGTCGACCAGGCCGTCGTACGACTTGAACCCGTCGGTGCACATGGTGGGCGATCTGTCGACCCTCCCGTCGATGACCTGCATCAACGTCCTCCCGGACACATCCGGGACGATCTGCGTGTACACCTTGCCCCCGCGCTCGAGCAGGCCGAACACGATGGTCTTGCCCTTCGCCCCGCGACCCCGGACGCCTCGCACGCGCCTCGTCCCGAAGCAGCTCTCGTCGGCCTCGACATCGTCGGAGAACGGCGACTCCGTCTCGCGCGTCTTCGCTGTCCGCTCCCGCAGCATCCCGCAGCACCGGTTCGCGGTACTGCGGTCCAGCCCCGTCAGCTCGGCGGCGGAGAGGGCCGTCATGTCCGCGCAGGACAGCCTCGGCAGCCCCCCCCTGAACCTGCGCTCGGAGAGGCGCGAATTTGTGACGTACTTGTTCTTGTGCCTGTAGTTGCTGGCGGGGGGTCGGACGATTTATTGGACACTCTAGGCCGCATAACCTTGGAGTGGTCAAGGTTTTCTGTACAATTATTTAAGCATCTTCAGGCGGCATCACGCTCTAAGTCGCAAGGCGCCATATATCCGTTCTTGGAATGCAACCGCTGCCTGTTGCAGTGGAGCTCGATGTATTTGGACGCCTCCTGCCTCGCCTCGTCCCTGGATTTGTATCTTCCGTCATTTATCAGCTCCCGCTCGAGCGTCTTGAAGAACGACTCGGCCACCGCATCGTCCCACGGATTTCCGGGCCTTGGCATCGGCTGGGCTATCCCGTGCGACTCGAGGCGCCTCCGGGACGCGCGGGAAGCGTATCGGCCGCCCTGGCCGTCATGGAAGACGAGGCTGAAGTCCCCCCCCCCGGGGGGGATTCTCCCTTCCGACTGCCTGCCCGAGCGCGTCCGTCGCGAGCTTCTCGGCGGTCCTGTCCGACATCGACCAGCCGACGACCTCGCGGCGCCACGCGTCTATCACGGCCGCGAGGCAGGGCCGGCCCCCGTCGGTGCCGATGTAGGCGATGTCGCCGACCCAGGGCCCGTTCCCGGCGCCCGCGTCGAAGACGCGGTCGATGGGGTCCGCGCGCGGGCC
>Cebus_capucinus_imitator_PRJNA485217_SSR024__coassemble_1212_pt1 | contig 10725 bp, 6 predicted proteins | sample Cebus_capucinus_imitator_PRJNA485217_SSR024__metabat2_low_PE_009 | metagenome-assembled genome bin Cebus_capucinus_imitator_PRJNA485217_SSR024
AAGGGTATAGGAGGCCCGCCCTCAGCTCAAACCAACAAAAACTTTATGCCGTCAGTAGTCGGCCGCCGCCTCGCTCTCCATCCAGGCGTTCAGGAACTCTGCGTAGCGACCCTCGATGATGGCCTCGCGCGCCTCGCGCATGAGGTTCAGCAGGAAGTAGATGTTGTGCTGCGAGAGCAGGATGCCGCCGAGCATCTCCCTTTGCGTCACCAGGTGGCGGATCAGCGCGCGGGAGTAGCCGCCGGTGCAGACCGGGCAGGTGCACTGCGGGTCCACCGAACCGTCCTCGCGGGCGAAGCGCGCATGGCGGAAGTTCAGCTTGCCCTCATGCGAGAAGGCGGTGCCCATGCGGCCCGTGCGCGTGGGCAGCACGCAGTCGAACATGTCGACGCCGCAGGCCACCGCGCGCACGAGCGTCGTGGGGTTGCCCACACCCATCAGGTAGCGCGGCTTGGTGCGTGGCATGTGCTCGGAGACGAGCGGCGCCAAGGTCTCGAACATCATCTCGTGACTCTCGCCCACCGAGTAGCCGCCGATACCGTAACCCGGGAAGTCGCCCACCTCCTCGAGGTGTTTGAGCGAGCGCAGGCGCAAGTCCAGGTGCATGCCGCCCTGCACGATACCGAACAGGGCCTGGTCGGGGCGGGTATGGGCCGCATAGCAGCGCTCGGCCCACATGCTGGAGAGCTCCACGGCGCGGGCCACGTAGCTCTTCTCGGCCGGGTAGCCGGGACACTGGTCGAGCTGCATGCAGATGTCGCTGCCGAGCTTCTGGGCGATGGCCATGTTGTCCTCGGGCGTCCAGAACACGTGGCTGCCGTCGTAGTCCGTGGCGATGAAGCGCACGCCGTCGTCCGTGAGCTTCACAGCGTCGCCGTGGGAGAAGACCTGGAAGCCGCCGGAATCGGTGAGGATGGGACCGTGCCAATTCATGAACTCGTGGAGGCCGCCCAGCTCGTCGATGAGGTCGGCGCCGGGGCGCATGGCCAGGTGGTAGGTGTTGGCGAGCACGATCTTGGCGCCGAGGTCGCGCACCGTCTCGGTGGGGATGCCCTTCACGCTCGCCTTGGTGCCCACGGGCATGAAGATGGGCGTGGGGATGTCGCCGTGCGGGGTGTGGAGCACGCCCGCACGCGCATGCGTCTTGGGGTCCTCGGCGATCACGTCGTACTTGAAGAGCTTCTGGTCCATGGGGCCTCCCGTTCGGAATCTCGCTGCGCCCCATCTTGCCACAGCGGGGCCCGCGCGGCCCCGCACGCGGGCAACCACCACGCACGGAGCAGATAATCTAGCTGCAGGCGTTAAGCGACGAAGCTGGTGTCGGGGAGGGAGCCGTCGGGCATGAGGAGCTCGAGGGACGAGGAGTAGCGTCCGTCTTCCCCCATCACATCGCGCATGAGGCGCAGGTAGAAGCCGACATCCTCCCAATACGGGGCGTCGTCGGCGTCCTCGGGATGGATCGCCCCGGGGCCGTCGGGCGCGGTGAGCTCGTCGGGCGCGCGGTCGTAGAGGCGCACCTGGCCCACCATCTGCCACAGGCCGTCGACGCAGGCGATGCGCTCGGCGATCACGCCGTCGCGCCAGCGGTCGACCTCGCAGATACGCCGATCCAGGACCTCGCGGACCTCTCCCGTCCGCGTGTCCTGCAGGGTCGCCGTCCCGTGGCGCACGTCCTTGCCCAGGATGGAGAAGCGCGAGAAGAGGTGGGTGTCGGCCACCTGGCGCAAGCGGGCCAGCGACGAGCGGCGCGCGGTCTTGGGCGGGTCCGCGATGAAGCGCTCGAGCGGGGTGCCCGCGTTGCCGTAGGTGCGCTCGAATAGGAACCATTCGGTCATGGCCATGTTCATCATGTCGACATCGCAGCGGCGCACCCGCGTGCGGAACGCCGCCACCGGCCTCACGACGTCGACGAACTCGTCGGCCACCTGTTCCAAGAACCGGTATTTCCGCAGCCTCCAGTAGTTCGCCACCTGCATCATGTCGCGCTCGACGGCCGTCGTCCCCTCCATCGGGTACCTCCCTCGCACTCGGATCCACCATGGGACAAGCGTAGGAGCGCGCAAAGACACGGCGGGCGCGGCGGTGGAATCGCCGAAATGGCACCTTTCACGGATATATGGTCGAGCTGCCCGAAACCTTACCGGGATGTCGATGCACTCTTTCCGCCGCAGGTAACAGGGCATGGCGGTTCGGCGCGAAGGCTCCACGGGCGCGCCCCCTCCACGGAATCACCGCACGGGACGGAGGGCTCCGCGCAAGGCGACGCCGCCCACCGGCGGGAATCGGCCGGTGGGCGGCGTCGGGCACGCGGTTGGTTGACGGGGGCGGAGCCTACAGCCCCAGCTCGCCGGCAACCTCCTCGGCGCAGGCGAGGGCGTCCGCCATGGCAGAGACCACGAGCGAGGACCCGCCGTGGGCGTCGCCGCAGGCGAAGACGGGCACGGCGGGCGCCTCCCCGGGCGCGGCGTCGCGAACGAGACGATGCGAGCCGGGGCCCTCCGTCACGGGCAGGGGGCGTCCCTGCCCGGCGATGCTCACGTCCAGGGCCGCGAAGGCGCCCTGCTCCGGCCCCGTGAAGCCGCAGGCGATGAGCACGAGCTGGGCGGGCAGCTCCCGCTCGGAGCCCGCGACGCGGACCGGCTTGCCGCAGGACCAATCGAGGTCGACGACGCGCAATCCGCGCGCCGAACCTTCCTCGGCGAGCAGGACCTCGAGCGTGTCGACCGCCCAGGAGCGCATCTCGCCGCCCATCAGCGCGATGGCCTCCTGCTGGCCGTAATCGGTCTTGCGGACGGCCGGCCACTCGGGCCAGGGGTTGCCGGCCGCGCGCGCCTCGGGCGGGGCGGGCAGGAACTCGATCTGGCGCACGCTCGCGGCGCCCTGGCGCACGGCGGTGGCCAGACAGTCGTTGCCCGTGTCGCCGCCGCCGACGACCACCACGTCCAGGCCCTCGGCGCTCACCGCGGGCTCGCCGCCCGAGAGCAGCGCCCGCGTGGAAGCCGAGAGGTAGTCCACGGCCATGACGACGCCCGGTGCCTCGCCGCCCGGCACGCCCAGGCGACGCGGGGAGCGGGCGCCCACGGCGAGGACCACGGCGTCGGACTCGGAGAGCAGCGCACGCGCCACGGCGGGGTCGGCCGCGTCGGAGCCCAGGCGAAACTCGATCCCGAGCTCGCGCATGAGGGCCACGCGGCGCTCCACCACCGACTTCTCCAGCTTCATGTTGGGGATGCCGTACATGAGCAGTCCGCCCGCGCGGTCGTCGCGCTCGTGGACCGTGACGCGCGCCCCGCGGCGGGCGAGCTCCCAGGCCGCCGCGAGCCCCGCCGGGCCGGAGCCCACCACCGACACGCGCGGCGCGTCCGGGGCCGCCGGCTCGAAGCGGCGCGGCCCGCCATGGGCCCACTCCCAGTCGGAGATGAACCGCTCGTTGTCGTGGATGGTGGTGGGCCGCCCCTCCACGCGGCCCAGGTTGCAGGCCGCCTCGCACAGGGCCGGGCACACGCGGCTCGTGAACTCCGGCATGGGCGAGGTGAGCGCCAGGCGGTCCGCCGCGTCGCGGTAGCGCCCACGCCACAGCAGCTCGTTCCACTCGGGGATGAGGTTGTGCAGCGGGCAGCCGCTCGGGCGCGCCGAGCCGAAGGCCTCGCCCGCCTGGCAGAAGGCCACGCCGCACATCATGCAGCGGCTCGCCTGCACGCGGCGTGCCTCCTCGCCCGGCTCCACGTAGAGCGGGTCGTGATCGCGCGCGCGCTCATCCACCGGGCGCAGCTCGTGCGCCATACGGTCATGCTCCAGAAATGCCCCAGGACGTCCCACGGCTACTCATCCCCCTTCTCGTCGCCGGCACCCGCCGCGCCCGCGGTCAGCGCCCGCTCGTACTCGACCGGTATGACCTTCACGAAATCGCGCGCGACCTCGTCGAACCGGTAGAGCAGCTTGATGCCGCGCGGGCTGCCCGTAGCGCGCACGTGGTCCTCGATGAGTCCGCGGATCCGCGCGAGGTCGTCGGCGGACGGCTTGCGCAGGGCCACGGTCTCCCCGTTCACGCGCGCCGCGAGCGTGCGCAGCTCGTCGTAGACGTAGGCCACGCCGCCCGTCATGCCGGCGGCGAAGTTCTGCCCCACCTCGCCCAGGATGAGCGCGGTGCCGCCCGTCATGTACTCGCAGCCGTGCGCGCCCACGCCCTCGGCCACCACCACGGCGCCGGAATTGCGCACCGCGAAGCGCTGCCCCGCCAGGCCGTTCACGTAGCCGCGCCCGGCCGTGGCGCCGAAGAACGCCACGTTGCCCACGATCACGTTCTCGTCGAACTTGAACGTGGCGCCCTCGGGCGGGCGCACGGAGACGGTGCCTCCCGAGAGCCCCTTGCCGAAGTAGTCGTTGGCGTCTCCGCGCACGGAGAGCTCGATCCCCGCGGGCAGCCAGGCGCCGAAGCTCTGCCCGGCCGAGCCGTCGCAGTCGATGGCGATGAAGCCGGCGGGCAGGCCGTCCGGGTGCGCGCGCGTGACCTCGCCGCCCAGCAGCGTGCCCACGCAGCGGTTGACGTTGGCGATGTCCGCGTGCAACCGGATCGGCTCCATGCGCTCGCGAGCGGCGGCGGTGTAGGGCACGAAGAGCGTGGCGTCCAGCGTGCTACCCACGCCCGCGTCCGCGGCCATCTCGGGCAGGTGGTGGGGTGCCTCGGCGCCTGGGATGTGCCCGCCGAAGGCGCAGGTACCGGCCTCGAGCACGGGCGCGAGGTCGAGCGCGTTGGCGCCGGCGTTGCCCGGCACCTCGACCTGGCGCAGGCACTCGGGGTGGCCCACCATCTCCTCGACGGTACGGAAGCCCAAGCGCGCCATGACCTCGCGCAGCTGCTCGGCCACGAAGAGCATGAAGCGCTCCACGTGCTCGGGCTTGCCGGTAAAGCCCGCGCGCAGGCGGCAGTCCTGCGTGGCGATTCCCGCCGGGCAGGTGTCCTGCTGGCAGTCGCGCTGCATGAGGCAGCCCATGGCCACGAGCGGCATGGTGGCGAAGCCGAACTCCTCGGCGCCCAGCAGGCACGCCAGCGCCACGTCGTAGCCGTCCATGAGCTTGCCGTCGGCCTCCAGCACCACGCGGGAGCGCAGGCCGTTGCGCAGCAGGGTCTGCTGCGCCTCGGCGAGGCCCAGCTCGAGCGGCAGACCGGCGTGCCAGATGCTGTCGCGCGCCGCGGCGCCCGAGCCGCCGTTATGGCCCGAGATGAGGATCTTGTCCGCGCTCGCCTTGGCCACGCCCGTGGCGATGGTGCCCACGCCCGCCTCGCTCACGAGCTTCACGCTCACGCGGGCGCGCGGGTTGGCGCATTTGAGGTCGAAGATGAGCTCGGCCAGGTCCTCGATGGAGTAGATGTCGTGGTGCGGCGGCGGGGAGATGAGCCCGATGCCCGGCGTGGAGCGACGCACCTCGGCGATCCAGGGGTAGACCTTCTTGCCGGGCAGGTGGCCGCCCTCGCCCGGCTTGGCGCCCTGGGCCATCTTGATCTGGATCTCGGTGGCCGAGGCCAGGTAGCGGCTCGTCACGCCGAAGCGCGCCGAGGCCACCTGCTTGATGGCCGAGTTGGCGGAGTCGCCGTTCGCGAGCGGAACCTCGCGGGCAGGGTCCTCGCCGCCCTCGCCCGAGTTGGAACGGCCGTGCAGGCGGTTCATGGCGATGGCCATGCAGGTGTGGGCCTCGCGGCTGATGGAGCCGTAGCTCATGGCGCCGGTGTTGAAGCGGCGGGCGATGGAGCGGGAGTCCTCCACCTCGGCGAGCGGGACCGGAGCGCGGCCGGTATCGTCGAAGTCGAGCAGGTCGCGCAGGCGGATGGGCCGGCCGGGTACGTGCACGCGCGCCGAGTACTCGCCGAACAGTTCGTAGCTGTCCTCGCGCACCGCGCGCTGCAGCGTGTAGATGACCTGGGGGTTCAGCAGATGGCTCTCGCCGCCGAGCGGGCGCCACTTGGTGAGGCCCAGGCTCGGCAGCTGGCCGGGGGCGCGGCCGCCCGCGAGCGCCGCGGCGCGGTCGTGGCGGGCGTCCAGGCGTTCCTGCAGGGCGGCCGTATCGAGCCCCTCCACGCGGCTCACCGTGCCGGTGAGGTAGCGCTCCACCAGGCTCGATGCCAGGCCCACGGCCTCGAAGACCTGCGCCGAGTGGTAGCTCTGCACCGTGGAGATGCCCATCTTGGACATGATGGAGACGATGCCCGCCGTGGCGGCACGGTCGTAGGCCTCGATGCCCTCCTCGGCGCCGCGCCCCTCGAGGTCGCCCTTCTCGGCGAGGTCGCGGATCGTGTCGTGCGCCATGTAGGGGTAGATGCCGCTCGCCGAATAGGCCACGAGCGCCGCGCAGTCGTGGGCGGAGACGACGTCGCCCGCCTCCACGACGATGTCCGCGCAGGTGCGCAGGCCCGCGCGGATGAGGTGGTTGTGCACGCAGCCCAGGGCGAGCAGGCTCGGGATGCCCACCTCGCCGGGGGCGGCGCGGTCGGAGAGCGCCACGATGTTGGCGCCCGCGCGCACGGCCTCCTCGACCTCGGCGGCGAGCCGCTCGAGCGCGGCCTCCAGCGCCCCCGCGCCGGCGTCGCGGCGATACGCGGCGCGGAAGGAGCGGGCCTTGAACCCCACGCGGTCCACCTGCACCACGGCGCGGAACTCCTCCTCGGTGAGCAGGGGCCGCTCCAGGCGGATGAGGCGGCAGGAGGCGCGCGTGTCCTCGAGCAGGTTGCCGTGGTTTCCCAGGTAGAGCACCGTGGAGGTCACGAGCTCCTCGCGCAGGGCGTCGATGGGAGGGTTCGTCACCTGGGCGAACAGCTGGTAGAAGTAGTCGAAGAACGAGCGGTCCTTGGTGGAGAGGCACGCCAGCGGGGCGTCGATGCCCATGGAGGCGAGCGGGTTCTTGCCGGTGGTCGCCATGGGGCGCACCACCTCGTCGATGTCGTCCCAGTGGTAGCCCGCGCGGGCCTGGCGCTGCACGAGGGGCAACTCCGCGTCGGGCCGCTCGGGCGCATCGACGGCGCAGCGTCCGCGCGTCTCCAGCAGGTCGCGGACGTCCAGGGTCTCCTCGGCCACCCAGTCCCGGTAAGGCTTCTCGCTCGCGAGCTCGCAGCGAATCTCGTCGTTGTAGATGACGCGCCCCTGGGCGAAGTCGACGGCGAGCATCTCGCCCGGCCCCAGGCAGCCCGCGGAGACCACGTTGGCGGGGTCGACCTCGATGGCGCCCACCTCGCTCGCCAGCAGCAGGCGGTCGTCGCGCGTCACGTAGTAGCGCGCCGGGCGCAGGCCGTTGCGGTCGAGCGCCGCGCCCAGGCCGCGGCCGTCGGTGAACGCGATCGCCGCGGGGCCGTCCCAGGGCTCCATGAGCATGGACTGGTAGCAGTCGTAGGCGCGGCGCGGCTCGGGCAGGGCGGCGTTCTTGTCCCAGGGCTCGGGCAGCAGCATCGAGACGGCGCGCGGCAGGCTGCGGCCGTTCATCACCAGGAACTCGAGCACGTTGTCCAGGATGGCGGAGTCGGAGCCCTCGCGGTCGATGATCGGCAGCGCGCGCTCAAGGTCGCGGCCGAGCACGGGGCTGTAGAGGCGCGGCTCGCGGGCGCGGATCCAGTTGACGTTGCCGCGCAGGGTGTTGATCTCGCCGTTGTGGATCATGAGGCGGTTGGGGTGCGCACGCTCCCAGCTCGGCGTGGTGTTGGTGGAGTAGCGCGAGTGGACGAGCGCCACGGCCGTCTTGACGGCGGCGTCGGACAGGTCGGTGAAGAAGCGGCGCATCTGCGTGGCCACGAGCATGCCCTTGTAGACGACGGTGCGGCTGGACATGCTGCACGCGTAGAAGATCTTGCCCTCCAAGCCGGGCTCGGCCACGGCGCGCTTCTCGATGCCGCGGCGCGCGAGGTAGAGCAGCCGCTCGAAGGCGTCGCCGCGCGGCGTGGCCTCGGGGCGCCCCACGAAGCACTGCAGGATCGTCGGCATGCAGGCGCGGGCGGTCTCGCCCAGGTCGTGCGCGTCCACGGGCACCTCGCGCCAGAAGAGCACGGGCACGCCGGCCTCGGCGCAGCCCTCCTCGAAGACACGGCGCGCCACGGCCACGCCAAGCGCGTCTTGCGGGAAGAACAGCATGGCCACGCCGTAGTCGCCCTCGTCGGGCAGGATGCTGCCGCAGCGCTGCGCCTCCTTGCGGAAGAAGTGGTGCGGGACCTGGAACAGGATGCCGGCGCCGTCGCCGGTGTTGCGCTCGAGCCCCACGCCGCCGCGGTGCTCGAGGTTCACGAGGACGGAGAGGGCGTCGTCCAGGATCTGGTGGCTCTTCCTGCCGTGGAGGTCGGCGAGCGCGCCGATGCCGCACGCGTCGTGCTCGAACTCAGGTCTGTAGAGGCCCATCGGTCATCTCCCCTATACGTTCGGTGGGCATTTCCAGCGGACGATGGTAGGACCGCGGCCTGGCGGGCGTGTTACGCGCCGGTTTCGAAACGCGCGCGCAACGAGATGGGCACCTCGCCGAAACATGTGACAAGGGGCGCCCGGCTGGTTGCCGGGCGCCCCTTGGGAAAGGCGATGCGCGTGGGCGCGGCTAGTCGCGGTCGCCTAGGATGGACAGGATGCGGATGAACACGTTCACCAGGTCGAGCCAGATCTGGACGGCGTTGAAGATGGCCATCTTGACCGTGGGCTCGCACTGCTGGGCGCGGTAGGTGTCCCAGCCGATGAAGCCGCAGAACACCAAGATCACGGCGTAGTCGAGCCAACCCATGTCCATGCCCATGAGGGCCGTGACCGTGCTCACCACGAGCAGCGCGAGCATGGCGAACAGGATGGTGCTCTGGATCCGGGCGAAGAAGGCCGGGAACGTGGAGCCGAGCAGGGTGAAGAGCGCGGCGATGAGCATGGTGCCCACAAAGGCGTTGGCGATGGTGGGCAGGTCGTAGAACGGCAGGATGAGGCCGGTGGTGAAGCCCATGGAGCAGACCACGAGCGCGTAGCCGGCGAGCGCCATGCCGAAGCCCTCGCGCTTCATGCCCGCCGAGAGCACGCCGATACCGACGAACGAGGCCACCACGGAACCGAGCATGACGGCCAGGTAGTTATCGTAGACGGCCATGAGGAAGCCCGGGGTGGTCGCGATGAGGCCGCTGGCGCCCGCGACGGCGAAGCCGAGTGTCACGAGGCCGCCCATGATCAGGTTGTAGGCGCGGCGCGAGAGGCGCGCGCTGCGGTCGCGCGCGGGGTCGAAGGGGTTGATGGCGCCCTCGGCACCATGGTCGGAAAAACTCGCGGACATGGGTTCTCCTCCTTAGGGAGCGGTCAGGTTGGCGGGATTGTACCCCGGCGGGCCCGGTTACATGCGCGGGTGCACGGCGCCCTTGCCGTTGGGCACGCGGCGCCCCGCCTTGCCCTGGATATGCTCGAGGTCGATGGCCCATACCGCGGTGACGGGCAGCTCGCGGTCGATGGCGCCGCCGATCTCGTGCTTGAACTCGGGCGAGTACTTGAGGCAGAGCTTGGCGAGCGCCGAGCGGACGGTCGCCGCGTCCTCCACGCGCCGGACGCGGCCATGGGCCACCACGCTCGCGAAGCGCGTGGTGAAGAACCCGGGCTCGCCGCCCTCCTCCACGTAGACGGGTTCCATGTCCAGGGCGACCGTGACGCAGACGCGCGGGTCGCGCTCCCAGTCCTCGGTCTTCTGCCCGCCTGCGGCGCCCGTGTGGATATAGAGGGTGTCGCCGTCGGCCACGTAGGACAGCGGGACGCAGTAGGGCGCGCCGTCGGCGTCCACGGTGGCGACCACGCAGTACTCGCCCACCTCCAAGATCTCGCGCGCCTCGGGGTCGGGGATGGCGCGCTGGGCAAGCTGCTTCATCGGATGGTGCATGATGGCTCCTCTCGTTGCCGCTGGAGAAGGCGGCCGGCGGGAGGCCCCCTGCCGGCCGCCGGGCCTTTACGCGAAGTAGGACACGCCGGACTCGAAGAGCGGCATCCACTTGTCGCCGGGCACGTTCCGGTAGAGGCCGTCGCCGCGGCGCTCCACGTGGCCCATCTTGCCGAGCACGCGGCCGTCGGGGCTCGTGATGCCCTCGATGCAGGCGACCGAGCCGTTGGGGTTCACGGCGAGGTCCATGCTGGGCAGGCCGTCGGCACCCACGTACTGGGTCGCGACCTGGCCCCTCGCCACGAGCTTGGCCAGAACCTCGTCGTTGGCGACGAAGCGGCCCTCGCCATGGGAGATGGCCACGGTGTAGGGCTCCTCCGTGTCGCAAGCGCTGAGCCACGGGGACAGGTCGCTCACCACGCGGGTGCGCACCAGGCGGCTCTGGTGGCGGCCGATGGTGTTGAAGGTGAGCGTGGGGGCGTGCGGCGCGGCGTCCACGATGTCGCCGTAGGGCACCAGGCCCAGCTTCACGAGCGCCTGGAAGCCGTTGCAGATGCCGAGCATGAGGCCGTCGCGGGCCTGGAGCAGGTCGCGCACCGCCTCGGTGACCTCGGGCGCGCGGAAGAACGCCGTGATGAACTTGGCGGAGCCGTCGGGCTCGTCGCCGCCGGAGAAGCCGCCGGGGATCATGACGATCTGGCTGGCGCGGATGCGGCGGGCAAGCTCATGGGTGCTCTCGGCCACGGCCTCGGGCGTGAGGTTGTTGATCACGAAGACGTCGGCCTCGGCGCCGGCCACGGTAAAGGCGCGGGCGGAGTCGTACTCGCAGTTGTTGCCCGGGAACACCGGGATGACCACGCGCGG
>Cebus_capucinus_imitator_PRJNA485217_SSR024__coassemble_1263_pt1 | contig 9990 bp, 10 predicted proteins | sample Cebus_capucinus_imitator_PRJNA485217_SSR024__metabat2_low_PE_009 | metagenome-assembled genome bin Cebus_capucinus_imitator_PRJNA485217_SSR024
CGGATTTTGGCTTCCTTCTGCCTCCCTCCTTTCCCCTTTCGTCGTCTTGCTTCCAACCGCCCCTAGACTCTGCTACACATTTTCCACCCGCCTGCTCCCCCGCCTCAGCCCAGGACCATCAAGCGTATGAGCGTATAATTCGTCGGTTGGCATGCTGGCCTCCCTTGAATGATTTTGTCCATCTTATCCCTGCCGATATCGTAAGTCAATTCTTCATTTCAATGGTTTAGAAAAAGGTTAGCAATCTAAAAGGGAAGCAACGCACTTGAATGCGCCGCTCCCCTAGGCTCGCCCACCCTTTTCTAAGCCATTGTTTCAATCCACGCCAGATAGGCGACTTATCTATATTACCCGACAGCACGCGCACCGAAGAGCCGAGAGGCGTCTCCCGCATTGCCTGCACGTCGACGTCGCGCCATCAAGACCATCCATAGCTACATAGAATCCGGCAGGAAGCCAATCAAGTCGGCCAGATCGGAAGCTCCAGACTCCAACGCCAGCCCATTCTCGCGCTCGTAAGCATCCCGCAACGAGGCATCGCTCAACAGGCACTCCCGTAGCTCCTGGATCCCATCGGTTGCCGTGTTCCACGCGATATCGGCATCAATCTGCCCATAGCCCATGAGCGACGACGTTCCTGAATCCCTTGATCTCCCGCCAAGGCAAATCCGGGAATGCTTGAATATGGGCGTTGTCCTTAAAAGGCGTGACCAACTCACCAATCTGGATAAGCGGCATGAGCAGCACGTCGTGCATGGGGGGGGCAAGAACGCTCCCACATGGCCCTATCGATGGAGAAATCCCGCTTGCGCGATTCTATCTCGTCTATCTCCAGGAGTATCTTCACGAACAGGTCGACATCGCGCTCATCCATAGACCTTGACCCCGTCTTTTAGAATCGACTCCCTGAAGCGGCTTGTCTGACCCTCGAGGGTCGTGACTATATCGACCTGACGCCCCGTCGCCCGTTTCAGCACCTCACGCGCGCGCTCGACGTCTTCGATACACGAGCCATCTTCAAACGCAACGAGGAGGTCGATATCGCTCGAGGCGGTCTGCTCCTTGCGTGCGAACAAACCGAAAAGGGCGCAGCGATGACGGGAAGCGTCGCGAACGAGTCACGCGCGATGCGTATGACATCACGACGTGAGAGGTCGCGAACGCCCTGCAAGGAACCAAGGCCGTCGGTTGTACCCATCAGCACCTGCTCGTTCGGATATTCGACAATTATACCCACGCGAGAAACCGGGTGCCTGGCAAGTGTATCGTCGCCGCGTTTGTTGACCTCAACGGGATGCAAGGTCCTTCTCTCCTGCACGATCAGGTCGATCTCCCATTTCTTACCGTCTCGATAGAACCAGACCTCCCGCATGCTGGCGCCAGTGTTCATGTAGCTCTTTCGCCTGGGGCCGAGTGCACTCGTCGATTCGGCTCGGGATTCGGCCCGGCACAAGGCATGTGGCCTGCCCGCCATGCCCTGCATTTCCCGAAGACTCAGGCCCGGCATCTCGATGATGCGGTCAAATTCCGGAGTATTGTTCCGAGTATTCTCTACCCTTTTCAAATAAAGAAAGCGGGATGAACCATTGCAGGCCCACCCCGCCAGTTCCCTCGATTTCAAAGCGGCAAACCACCAACCGGCGATTGCGAATCCAGAACGGCCTAGCTACCGGTTGTATGACTTGTCGGCATCCAGCGCGGTGACCAAGGAATCCTTGAGGGCCTCGAGCTTATCCTCAGCACAGGGGTAAAGCATCATGTAGACATGCTGCTTGTATTTAACGTCCGCGTAGATATCGATATTCCCTTTGCCAGAGATGTCGTCGTGGATGCTCTTTCCCATGTCGGCAGACGCTCCGACATAGATGTCACGGAACGTGCCATAGTCGTCTTTCTTGACGGTGGAACCATAGACGGCCAAGACGTAGCAACCACAGTAGTTAAGGTAACTACCAGCCGAAACAGGAGCTACATTCGCGTTCATGTCCCAATTGTCCCTGAACGTGGCCACGGACATCCGCACACCCGCGCCATCGAGGATCGCCTTGCGAGCAGCACGGCGAGCCTCCTCCTGGGCCTTCTCATCCAGCGCGCCTTTGACCGCGCTACCGGCCGCGTCCACCGCTCCCCCAACAGCGCCCGCAACACCTTTGAAGAGACCGCCGACCGCAGTTGCAGCGGTATCGATTCTCTGCCCAACGGCTTCGGGCGCATGGTCAGCGACCTTCTTCGCGGCAGGACCGACCACGGGTGCGACTGCGGGAATCGCGGCCGCAGCTCCACGCGCGAACCTGATCGCCTTCGGAGCAACCTGGGCGGCCTTGGCTGCGGCACCGACCCCCGGAATGAAGCCGACCGCGATCTCGGCGATATCCAGAACGGCGTTCATGGCGTCGGCGTAATCCTGTGCCGAACGCTCCTCGACCGATGAGGTGGGTGTTTCCTCGACTTGCGAATCCATTTCCGCTCCTCTAAAGAGAATATTCCTCGATGAACTCAAAGCTCACGTCCACGTCCTTACCATGAATGGCATGGAGCTGTGCCTCGATCAAGCTGCAGACTCGTTCATCGGAACGATCCAGGTAGCCTCCGTCCTTGACCTTCTTCACCTGGTCGGTCTCGGCTTGCTTGAGCAGATGGTTGAAATCATCGGAGGAGACGCTGTTGATGCCCAGCCAGCCGTTGTCCTCGACGTACTTCTTGACTGTGGAATGGTCGAGCGCGACGGCGCCGACGTACGAATGCGGAAGCTTGACCTTGACCTTCTTCAACGCATCAGCGGAATCGAGCGTCGCCTTACAGGTGATCTTGCTCGCATCGACTTGCAAGGGAATCGACCCGTCGATCGTCGCGAGATAGCGCTTGCTCGTGATGGGATTGTCCACGCCGAAAGGGTTCCCCGAATCCGTGAGGAACAGAATCTGCGTGAAGTTGTATTCGTAGGTGGTGACCTTCGCGACGGGCACTATCTCCTCGCGTATGGAGTCGTCGCTAATCACCGTCATGTCACGAGTCGACCAAAAGTATAAGCAACCGAACGCGCATGCAACGGTGAGAACACCGAGCAGAACGCACAGCAGTTGATATTTAGCCTTAGAGAACCAATTCAGCAGCGCCATCGCCCCTCCATGCAAACGAGAGCCGGCCACGCCGGCATCCTCCGTCAAAGGCATACGCACCTTTGGCATCCATCTCCCCCCCCCCCAAAGCGGCCCTCTATAGAGAGCCGCTACCAATCATACCGCACGTACGCTAGACCCATGGAACATGAGTTGGAGAAAAGGGCCCTGGGCGCACGCGTCAGGGCTTGTCGGGAGAGGCGCGGGGTGTCGCAGAGACAGCTCGCGCTCATGACCGGGACCAGCCGCTCCTACCTCTGGAAGATCGAGGCGGGAACGGCTGATGTCGGCATCGATGTCCTGCTCAGGCTCGCGCGGGCGCTCGACACCCCTGTGCGCGACCTGATCGATTTCTAGAGCGCGGCGTCGGCGAGCTTCTGGGTGACGCGAGTCTGCACCTCGAGGTAATACGCCGAGTCCTCAGCGGAAAGCGAGCCGTCGTTCAGCTTGCTGAACTTATCGGTCATATCCGAGTAGCGCTTCATCATCTTGGTGTAGTCCACCAGCATGGACACGGGATTTCCATCATCCTTGTACTTCGTCATGAACGCGATGTACTCGTCAATGAACTTCTCGTACTCATCGATAGCGGCACGGGCATCGCTCGAGGATGCCGCCTGGGACGTTTCCTGAGCCGCCGGCTGCTCGGCAGTCGCTGCATCAGAGGTGGCCTGTTCCTGGCTCTCTGCGGCGGAATCCTCCTCGGCCGCGTCAACCTGAACCCCCATCATGTTGAAGCCCTTGTAGTCAACGCGTACCTTGTTGCCGCCCGCATCGGAGGCGTTGAAATACGAGTCGCCCTTGTCGTAGTCGACGGTGAAGCCCGCGGACCTGCACGCCTCGATATACGCCTCGTACGCCTCGCAATCCGTCTTGCCCACCGTGACGGAAAAATGCGTGGAGCTCTCGGAAACGATCTTGCCGTAGGTCGACTTGGGCGCGGGCACCAACGATGCGGCTCCCGAGGTCGGCCAGGCGATCTCGGCCATCTCGATCGGCTCATCCAGGGAGACGCTCATCGAATCGCTGTAGTCGACAACCCCAAGCGCGTAGCCCTCCTCGTTATACGCCTCATAGCTCGACCCGTTCTCCTTGGCATCCACCGTGAAGCCCTTGTCCTTGCACGCCTGAACGTAGTCGGCGAAGTCCTTAACTTCGACCCGCTCAAACGTTGCCGAAAGGGACGAATCGAATACGTTGACGTCACCGTACTTGCTCGGCGGGTCCGGAAGCATGGCGGCGAGCCCCGTCGTGGGCCAATCGAGCTTCTCATCCTTTCCGCCAGAGCACGCCCTGCCGGCCAGAGCGAGTACGACGATGGCGACGATGGCAATCAGGACGATCTTGCCACGGCCATTCTTCTTGCCGCCCGGCACCTTAGAGGAGCCCCCGCCCTTCGATTCGCCGGAAACTTCCCAATCCATGTGTTCCTCCTTATAACAGCCTTTAGGGCCTCGACACGTTTTTCCATTGTGAATGCCCCCTCACCTCGTTTCCTCAGTTCCCAACTGAGGAATCCGTCGCTTCATGCTCCTAGGATCGAGGTATCTGCACGCCGTGATGCACAGGGAGAATCCATGGCAGCCGATTACAACCTCGCCAAGGGCGAGTTCGTCATCATGCAGTCCGACGGCGTCGACCTCCTCGACGGCGCGACGCGCACACGACTCGATGAGATCGTCCTCACCAACCAGAACCTCATCCTCGTGAAGAACGTACGTCAGGGGATGTTCCAGCAGACGACGATGCTCAAGCGCTGCAACCTCGAGAGCCTCGTCTTCCACGACGACGTGGCCCAGGTTCACCTCGGAAAATCGAACTCCCGTTGGAACCTCAACGTACCGTTCGACGCCGAGGTCGTCACGCTCAGTTTCTCCGAGGACAAACGCCAGGTCGCGCAGCGTTGGGCCGAGAGCATCAAGCTCGCGGGGGCAGGCAACATCAACGCCATCAAGACGACGGACACGCTTTCCCCGGAAATCGCCGACGTCATCGACGGCGCCAAGGGCATTCTCGGCGCCGTCCTGGGCAGCGGCGCCCCGAGCTCGAAAAAGCCCGAGCCGCAGCGCGTCGCCCGCGTCTCCGCCAAGTGCACCGGATGCCGGGCCCCGCTTACGGGCAGCAAGGGCAAGCGCGTGACCTGCCCCTATTGCGATACCGAAAACATCCTCTAGGAGGTCCCCATGGGTCTTATCGATGCCGCCTTCGATTCCCTCGAGGGTGTCCTTTCCGACCAATGGAAAGACATCGTCACCTGCCAGCCCTTCGACGAGCATTCACTCGTGGTGCCCGGCTACCGCAAACGCTCGCAAGACGGCCTGGGCGCCAACCGCGGCGCGGAGGATATCCTCTCCAACGGCTCGGTCATCTTCGTTCCCGAGAACACCGCCGCCATCGTCTTTAGCCAGGCGGGTATCGAGGAGGTCATCACCACCCCCGGCGGCTATGAATACCGCAACGGCGTCACGAGCGTGTTCGACGAGAAGGACCGTCGCGAGCAGGGCATAGGCAAGATCTTGCTCGGGCAGGCCGCGGACCGCTTTGGGTTCTCGGGCATGTCCACCGAGGAGAAGCACGTCTCCTTCCTGAACCTGCGCGAGATCCGCGACATCAAGTTCGGCACGCGCGGGCCGCTCGTCTACAACGACCTCTTCTACGGCACGGACCTCGAGATCTACGCCTACGGTTCGTTCACGGTGCAGGTCGTGGACCCCGTGGCCTGCATCAGGAACTTCGTGCCCGCCGGGGCCTCGTCCTACTCGTTCGACACCCCTTCCGTTCGCCGCCAGATGCTCGTCGAGTTCCTGCACTCGCTCATGGTAGCGACCAACGCGCTCTCCTCCCAGTTCCGCATCTCGCAGCTCCCCTCGCAGGCCGATGAGATCGTTGCCGGCATCCGAGCCGACGACGGCAACGCCGGCACCTGGGAGGAACGGTTCGGCATCCGCCTCGTCTCCGCGGCGATCGAGAACATCGAGTTCTCCGACGAGTCGCGCGAGCTCGTTCATGGGTTCTCCGAGCGCAAGATGAACGTGCGCGCCTTTGAGGACGTCTCGCAGCACGCGGCGAACGTGGCGGCGCAGCAGATGATCGCCGAAGGCGTCCGTGACAACGGCCTGGGCGATGCAGGCGGGATGCTCTTCGGCATGAACATGGCGAGCGGGCTGAACACCCAGAACGCCTCGTACGCCCAGCCGAGCACCCCCGCCGCGGATGCGGCGGCAACGACGGCTCCCACCGCATCCCTCGACGAGCAGATCGAGGCGCTGCAGAAGCTCAAGGGGCTCATGGATGCCGGCATCCTCACCACCGAGGAGTTCGAGGCCAAGAAGCGACAGGTACTTGGGCTCTAGAGTCTCGATTTCCGGACGTGAGAAGGGCGGCCCCGGAAAGGGTCGCCCTTCTCGCTCTCCCTACATCCACGCTTGCACGTGAGCCTCCATGGTCGCGTACGCGGGTACGCTCACGAACATCCCGGAGAACGGCACCGCGGAGCCCTTGCCCACCGCGCTCACGAAGACCGTGTTTCCCCAAACCGCCTTGCCCGCCTTATCGCGCAGGACGATGGCCACGGCAGCGTTACCCGGGGAGTCGGCGTACGTCCCCTCGTCCAGCATGGAGACCGTGCCCGAAAAGATCGTTCCGCCATACCCATCCGCCTGGACGGAGAGACCCTCCACCGTATACTCCGGCGTGGCGGCACCCGAGCGCTTGACCGCCGAGGAATCGGGCTCGATGGGCGCGAACGCAACACGGGCGGGCACGGCCCCGCCACCCGCCTGGCCGGCATCCCAATGCGTCTCCCCAGCCCCGAGCGCGCCCACGTAGTGCTCTTCCGAGAACAGAACCGAACCGTTCGCGTCGTAGCCGGTCACGCGAAATGCCGGGGTCTTGAGCAGAACGCCATCGTTCGAGTTCTTGAGGGCGACGCTGTAGAAGACGTAGCCGTCATCGTCGACGGTATAACCGCTCTCGATGATCCGCACGGGCTGGACACCCTCAAGGCCTTCATCGGTGGACAAAACGTCGCCGGTGTCAGCTTGTCCCGAGGCAGCGCCTTCCTGCTTCCCATCCGCGCCCGTATCGGACATCGCCGCGCTTGCCGGCTCATCCTCGCCGGACATGGCGTCTCGCCCCATCACCACGGCCGACACGGCCACGAAAAGCACTACTAGCACCGCGGCGATAACGAGGACGACACGCAGCGGAGGCCTCCTCGCGCCCGCAGCTCGCCCGTCCGCCGCGGCATCCGAATGCCCGGTGTCGTCATTCCCCATGCAGCGGGATACTTCATACCCGCAATCGGAATCACCACGGGTGCCGCTCGGCGCGCTGGCCGACGACTCGCGAGGGCCTTCTTTCGCCACAGGTTCACCGACGCCGGCAACCTCCCAGGGAATGCCCTTAGACGATGAGGACCCGGCCGCCCTGGCGTCGACCTCGGCCAGCGGCGCGTCTCCAAAGCCTCCGGCAACCCGCAGCGCTTCCACGAACTCGTCCACACCCTGGTACCGCCTGCTCGGCTCCATCTGGCACGCCCGCGCAATGACGGCGCGCAGTGCCTCGGGAATCTCCGCATGGCCCTCAGCGTCGAAGGTCGGCAGGCTGAACTCCTCGGACTCCCCTACCAGCAGATACGCCAGCAGCTTGCCGATCGCGTAGACATCGGTGCGCGCATCGGTAGACCCGAAACCGCACTGTTCGGGCGCCGCGAACCCCCAGGTGCCCAGGGGATGCGAGGCGCGGGGCGCGGGCTCGGAGACCACGCGCGAAAGCCCCAGATCGATCACGTGCGCGCCGTCCGCCGCCATCACGATGTTTCCTGGCGTGATGTCCAGGTGGATCACGCCCACCGCATGGAGGGCGGATATGGCCTCGCAGACTTCCAGGATGCATCTGAGCGCATCGCCCACCGGGTAGGCCCCTCCCGTGCGCACGGTCTGCTCAAGGATGGAGCCCGGCACGTAATCGTACACGGCCACGAACTGGTCGGGCATCTCGTAGGTGGCGGCCACGCGGGGCAGGCGGTCGCTATCGGCATCGCCCAGGCGGGCCCACACGCCGCGGTTCGCCAAGGCCAAGGGCATCTTCTTGCGGACGAACGGCCCGCAGCCGTCAATCGTCACGAGCTCGGTCACGCCTGCGGCGCCTTGAGCCAGTACGCGTTCCACATGGTACGCATCGTCAAGCCCCAAGGCATGCATAACCTGGCTCTCGTTCACTCCGCGTATCCTCGACCTGCCCATGGTGTACAGAGACCACCTTTCCGATGGCATGCCACCGCGGCGCAAGCCGCCCGGGCATCAAGGATAGATTCTATGAAGCGGACTTGAGAGGTTCCTCAGTTCGCAACTGAATGTTACCGCAAGACGCCGGTACCAAACAGCGCCCGCTCCCCAAAGCGCCAGAGCTCGTCATCGCACTCGGCGCGCGTGCGTCCATGGTCCAGGCACCAGATAATGATCGCGTCGCGCCGGACCTTGGGCCACAGCTCGGAGACGCCCGAGAGCCGAAGAAGCCGCTGGGCCTCGATCAGGCTGCACTGCAGCCCGAAGGCGAGCATGATGGCCGTGTCGCGCCCTGGGCGGCTCTTGCCCTTGAAGATGTCGTAGACCTGCGTGCCGTTGAGTCCCGTCGACTTGATCACCTGGTTGCGTTTGATGCCGCGGGCCTCCAGCAGATCGAAGAGGTAGTCGGGAAGCTTGCGGTCGAGTGTCTCCCCTTCGTCGAGGTAGGCCTCGAGAGACGTGGCGTTGAGCAGACGCTCGAGCAGGTCCTCGGTGAGGCGCTCCTGTTGCATTCGGCTTCCTTTCCATCGCACGTATCCCGTACAAGAATAGGCCATACGAGGGGCTCGCGGGTGCCTCTAGTCGGGGACCGGCTATCTTGCACCCCGTACCATAATGAGAAAAGGGGCCCGGGACGAACCCAGACCCCTTCGCTTGGATGCTTAGAGCCAAAAACGACTTAGAACTTGTGGCCGCACTTCTTGCAGATGCGCAGCTTATTCTTGCCGTCCTTCTCATGGCCAACACGGGTGCGCTTGCCGCACTCGGGGCACACGAGGTTGACGTTGGAGGCGTCGATGGCGGCCTCCTGGGACACGATACCGCCCTGCTGGCCAGCGGCCTGGTTGGCCTTGACGGCCTTCTTGACGATAGCGACGCCCTCGACGACGACCTTGCCCTCAGCAGGCAGCGCGCGCAGGACGACGCCCTGCTTACCGCGATCCTTGCCAGAGAGGACCTCGACCTTGTCGCCCTTCTTGATGGACATAGACATATGGTCTCTCCCTTACTTAGAGGGTCTCGGGTGCGAGCGAGACGATCTTCATGTACTTCTTGTCGCGAAGCTCGCGAGCGACCGGCCCGAAGATACGGGTGCCGACGGGCGAACCATCGTTGTTGATGACGACGGCGGCGTTGTCATCGAAGCGGATGTAGGAGCCGTCCTTGCGACGGACCTCCTTCACGGTGCGAACGACGACGCAACGGACAACGTCCTTCTTCTTGACGTTGGCGCCCGGCGTGGCCTCCTGCACGGCAGCGACGATCACGTCGCCGATCCCCGCATAACGGCGCTTGGAGCCGCCAAGCACCTTAATGCAGCGAACCTTGCGCGCGCCGGAGTTGTCGGCGACGTTCAGCATGGTTTGCATCTGAATCATGGTAGTTCCTCCGAACTAGAAGACCGGCGAGAGGTGCGCCGCCCGCATGGGCGAAGGCGTGTCGCCCGGACAGGCGCACATCACCGGAGAAAACAGTCGTGGCAGCTTACTTGGCGCGCTCGATGATCTCGACGAGACGCCAACGCTTGGTGGCGGACAGCGGACGGGTCTCCATGACCTTGACGGTGTCGCCGAGACCGGCCG
>Cebus_capucinus_imitator_PRJNA485217_SSR024__coassemble_1309_pt1 | contig 9196 bp, 7 predicted proteins | sample Cebus_capucinus_imitator_PRJNA485217_SSR024__metabat2_low_PE_009 | metagenome-assembled genome bin Cebus_capucinus_imitator_PRJNA485217_SSR024
GGGCGCGGGGCGGCCCCTGGGATAGGCCGACCAACAACAAGTTTATGCCGACCCCTCCGCACCGGGTTACTCTTTTGTTGCACCTTGTCGGGTAAGATGGAGCCAAGGAGGCGCCCATGGGCGCCGATGGTGAGCGAAGGGGGCCCGTATGAAGTACCAGATCCATGGCAACGACCTGCCCGTGGTGATCGTGGAGCTCGAGCAGGACGAGAGCGTCATCACCCAAGCGGGGGGCATGAGCTGGATGTCGCCCAACCTGCAGATGGAGACCAACGCCCGCGGCGGTATCGGCAAGGCCTTCGGCCGCGCCTTTTCCGGCGAGTCCATGTTCCAGAACGCCTACACCGCGCGCGGTGGCTCGGGCTTCATCGCGTTCGCGTCATCGCTGCCGGGCAGCCTGATCGCGCGCGAGATCGGCCCGGGCAACGAGGTCGTGATCCAGAAGGGCGCCTTTTTGGCCTCGAGCACCGGTGTGCAGACCGAGGTGTTCTTCCAAAAGAAGCTCGGCGCCGGGCTGTTCGGCGGCGAGGGCTTCATCATGCAGCGCGTCTTCGGTGAGGGCCTGGTGTTCCTGGAGCTCGACGGCCACGTGCTGGAGTACGAGCTCGCCGCAGGCCAGCAGATGGTGCTGGACACGGGCCATCTGGTGGCCATGGACACCACCTGCTCGATCGAGACGCAGACGGTCAAGGGCGTCAAGAACGTGCTGCTGGGTGGCGAGGGCCTGTTCAACACCGTGGTGAGCGGCCCGGGCCACATCTGGATTCAGTCCATGCCCATCAGCAACGTGGCGCGCGCCCTCACCCCGTTCCTGCCCAATACCTCCAGCTAGGCGACGTTGGGGGGGCAGGTCCGCTCGCCACATACCCGCATGTTTGGGGCCCCGGCTTTGCGCCGGGGCCCTATGCCACATCTAGCGGACGTCGAGGCCCGCGGCGCGGACGGCGGCGGCCTCCTCGCCGTCGGGTTCGTCGCAGATGTAGGCCTCGAAATCTCCCAGGTGAGCGAAGCGGTAGATGCCGAGCGTGCCCACCTTGCGGGCCTCGCTCACCAGGTAGGCGTGCGCGGCGTGCTCGATGGCGCAGCGCTTGAGGCTGCCGTCGTTGATGTCGTAGGTCGAGACCTCGCCCGACTCGGCGTCGATGCCGTAGGCACCCAAAAAGGCCGCGTCGAACCGGAAACGGCCGAGGCTCTCCAGGGCGAGCGACCCCACGAAGCCGTCGAGCGTGGTGTCCATCGTGCCGCCGGGGCAGATGGTGGTGATGGCGGGGCAGGCCCCCAGCACCAGCAAGATCTCGACCATGGGGGAGATCACCGTGCACGCCGTGCCGCGCGCCGCGAGGAGCCGCGCGAGCTCCAGGGTGGTGGTGGAGATGTCCAAAAAGACGGTCTGCCCCGGCTCGATGAGCGCGAGCGCCTTCTCGGCGACGGCGCGCTTCTGCGGTTCGAGCTGGCCGATGCGCCCGCGGACCTCGCGGATGACCGGGACCTCCACCCTGGTGGCGCCGCCGTACACGCGGCGGCACTTGCCCTGGGAGGCGAGCTGCTTCAGGTCCTTGCGGATGCAGTCCTCCGTCACCCCGAAGCGCGGTGCGAGCTCCGACACGGCCACGCGGCCGTCGCGTTCCAACAGGTCGATGATCTGCTTGTGGCGTTCGTCCAGGAACATGGGACCTCCCGTGGTCATCGTGATTCGTATCTAGTGTATCGATTCGTATCGAATTGGCCGAGCTGGGAGAGAACGCCTACGTGAAGGTACCGAGCGTGCCGCAGGGCTTCAAGGCCATGAGGACGCTCGCGGCCGAGGGCGTCAAGGTCACGGCCACGGCCATCTACGCGCCCATGCAGGCCTTCCTCGCCGCCAAGGCCGGCCCTCCTACGCGGCACCCTATGTGAACCGCATCGACAACATGGGCTACAACGGCGTGGCCGTGGCCAAGGAGATCCACGACATCTTCCGCGCCAACGACCTGTCCCCGATGTCACCTTTGCGTGCGCGTCCGTGCGGGCGGTTATACTGATAGGCCGAAAACGAGGCCGGGCGATCGCGCGAGGAGAGCCACATGTCGAAACAGCTGTTCCCCTGGGAGAAGAACATGCAACAGGCGGCTGCCGCGGGAGCGCCCGCGGCACCGGCGTCCCGCCCCATGCCCGCTCCCGCCGCGGCCCCCGCGCGCACGGCGCCCCTGCCCTGGGAGCGCCCCGACCGTCCCGGCGCCCCGGCGGCGCCCGAGCCCGATCTGGTGCCGCTCGATGCCTACGGCGCCGCGGCCGACCCCGCGGTGGCCCCCGCTCCCGGCGCGGACGTGCCCTCGGACTACGTGCCCGCTGCGAGCCCCGCGCCCTCGCCCACGCCCTGGCAGCCCCCGGCGCGCCCGCTGATCGACATCGACTCGCTCAACCCCGCGCAGAGGGAGGCCGTCCTCACCGTGGAGGGCCCGCTGCTGGTCCTCGCCGGCGCGGGCTCGGGCAAGACCCGCGTGCTGACCCATCGTATCGCCCATATGACCGGTGACCTGGGCATCCGCCCGTGGCAGATCCTCGCCATCACCTTCACCAACAAGGCCGCCGCCGAGATGCGCGAGCGCCTGGGCTCCCTCTTGCCGGGCGGCGGCACGCGCGGCATGTGGGTTTGCACCTTCCACGCTATGTGCGTGCGCATGCTACGCGAGGACGCCGACTTGCTGGGCTACACGGGCCAGTTCACCATCTACGACGACGACGATTCCCGCCGCATGGTGCGCGACATCATGCAGGCGCTCGACCTGGACCAGAAGAGCTTCCCCATCAACATGATCCGCGGCAAGATCTCGGCGGCAAAGAACGCCATGGTCTCCGCGGAGGAGATGCTCGCCCAGGCCGACGACCCCAAGACCCGCGCCGCCGCCCGCGTCTACGACCAGCTCGAGCTGCGCCTGCGCGCAGCCAACGCCATGGACTTCGATGACCTGCTCGTGCGCACGCTTGAGCTGCTGCGCAGCCGTCCCGAGGTGCTCGAGAAGTACCAGGAGCGCTTCCGTTACATCTCGGTCGACGAGTACCAGGACACCAACCACGTGCAGTACATGATCGCCAACCTGCTGGCGGCCAAGTACCAGAACCTCATGGTGGTGGGCGACGACGACCAGTCCATCTACAGCTGGCGCGGCGCGGACATCTCCAATATCCTGGACTTCGAGAAGGACTTCCCCGCGGCCAAGGTGGTCAAGCTGGAGCAGAACTACCGCTCCACGGGCCATATCCTTTCCGCTGCCAACGCCGTGGTGCGCAACAACTCGCAGCGCAAGGCCAAGAAGCTCTTCACCTCGGCGGGCGACGGCGAGAAGATCCACGCCTACCAGGCCTCCGACGAGCGCGACGAGGGCGCCTGGATCGCCGGCGAGATCGAGAAGCTGCACGGCGACGGCATGGGCTACGACGACATCGCGGTGTTCTACCGCACCAATGCGCAGTCGCGCACCCTGGAAGACATGTTCCTGCGCGCGGGCGTGCCGTACAAGATCGTGGGCGGCACGAGGTTCTTCGACCGCGCCGAGATCCGCGACGTCATGGCCTACCTCAAGATGATCGTGAACCCGGCCGACGAGATGAGCGTCAAGCGCGTCATCAACACGCCGCGCCGCGGCATCGGCTCCACCTCGGTGGCCAAGATCGAGGAGCTGGCGCGCGAGAACCGCTGCAGCTTCTTCCAGGCGTGCGAGCTGGCCACGGCCGAGACGAGCCGCTTCACCGCCAAGGTGCGCAACGCGCTCGCGTCCTTTGTGGCGATCGCGCGCGAGGGGCGCCGCATGGACGGCGAGCTCAAGGACGTGGTCGACGCCATCGTGGACAAGACGGGCCTTGTGCAGGCGTTTCGCGCCGAGGGCTCCATGGAGGCCGAGGGCCGCATGGAGAACGTCCAGGAGTTCCTGGGCGTGGCCGCCGAGTTCGAGGAGAGCCATCAGGACATCGAGGGGACGCTCGAGAGCTTGGCGGAGCTGCGCGAGGCGGGCATCGAGGGGGTCCCGGCGGAGGTTGCGGGCTCTGGTGCCGGAGGCGGGGCCGCGGCAGCTGCCACCTTGGCCGCCGACGAGGCGGAGCGCGTCTACGGGCCGCTCACCTGCGCGGCGCTGCCGGCCCTCATGGAGTGGCTGGCCCTGCGCAGCGACCTGGACTCGCTCGCGGGCGAGACTTCGGCCATCACCATGATGACCGTGCACTCCTCCAAGGGCCTGGAGTTTCCGGCGGTGTTCGTGGCCGGCATGGAGGAGAGCATCTTCCCGCACGTGGGCGGCTTCGGCGGGGGAGACGACGACCCCGGCAAGCTGGAGGAGGAGCGCCGCCTGGCTTACGTGGCCATCACCCGTGCGCGCAAGCGGCTGTTCCTGACGTACGCCGCTACGCGCCGCACCTACGGTTCCACGACCTCCAACCCGCGCTCGCGCTTCATCAACGAGATCCCCGACGCCGACATCGAGTTCACGGGCGTGGGGTCCTTCGGGTTCTCCGGCGTAGGCCACGAGAAGCGCGGCGACCGCCGCGGGACGTTCGGCTCGGGCACGGGCTCGGAGTACGGCGGCAACGTGTTCGGCTCGTACACGCGCTCGGCGGGCGGCGCGCAGCGGCACCGGAAGATCTCCGCGGACGCGGGGCTCAAACCGGCGACCTTCGGCTCCGGCACGGGCGCGTTCAGCGGCGGTTCGCGCGGCGGGGCGTCGGGGAGCGACAGGCGCGCGGTCTCGCCCGCCGTCGAGCAGCGCCGTCCGGACGCCGCCCGCGTCGCCGAGGTCTTCGCGCCCGGTGACAAGGTGAGCCACAAGACGTTCGGCACCGGAAACGTCGTGTCGGTCGACGGCGATATGATCGAGGTGCAGTTCGACAAGACGGGCGCCGTCAAGAAGCTCATGAAGGGCTTCGCGCCCATCGTCAAGCTGGGATAGCGCCGCGGGCGCGTGTGATGCGGGCACGCGTGATGCGGCCACGCCGGCGGCATCCGGTCGCGCCATCCGCGCCGCCCCGGCAACCGCGCTGGCCGCGGCCCGGCCACGCGCCGCCGCCCGTGCCGCCGCCCCGGCCACGCGCCGCCGCCCGCGACTCATTGAGACGAAAATGCACTTCCTAGCCGCAGGGAGTGCATTTTCGTCTCAATGAATAATCGACATGGGGGTGCACCCCATTCATTGAGACTGTTCTGAACCTCTGTCGAGTAGAAAGTGCATTTTCGTCTCAATGAATCGGGCGGGCCCCGACGAATGGGGCGGAAGGCTTTCGGCAGCGAGCGGAGAGGCCCGCCCCAGCGCCGTCCGCCTCGCCCCGCGCCGCCCGGCCCGCCCGGAGCCGCCCGGGCCCGCGCCATGCCGTCTTCGGCTAGTACTCCATGACGCCCTCGTTGCCGGCGATCATGGCGTATTTGGGGTCGCTCGGCTGGAAGACCACGCGCACGGGGGTGCCCGGGCCGTCTAGCTTGATGGCGGGGACCTTCTTGACGGTGATGAAGAACCCGCCCGTCTCCGTGCCGGGTGCCGTCATCTTCAGACGTTCGCGGATGGTGTAGCTGCGGCCCTCCACCTCGTAGGAGACGGTGATGATGGTGGGCGCGCTCGTGTTGCGGGGCCTGGCTATCTCGACCACGGTGCCCTGGGTCTCGCCGGTGTAGCGGCGGCGCATGCTCTCAAGGCGGCGGCGCGCGTCGCGGCGGCTGTAGAGGGTGATGCCCACCGAGATGCCGACGATTGCCGCGATCGCCACGAAGAAGATGATGAAGGTCTGCAGCTCGTCGGTCATGGGATGCCTTTCTCGGAGGGATCGGAGCGTCGTCATGCGCCCGCGGCGGGGCATGTCGGCATCGTTCCATTGTGGCACCGCTCGGGCCGTCCATGCTCGGTAAAGTCTGCAGAATCGCGGGTGTATCGCGCTCCCGACCCGCATCCGCATCGACTCTGGTACTGTGGGCAGTCCATATCGTTTAGGGGAGTGCATATGGCCAAGGGTCTCTCGGCGCGTCAATCCGTGATGGTGGGCGTCACGCTGTTCTCGATGTTCTTCGGCGCGGGCAACCTGATCTTGCCCCCGCTGCTCGGTTTCCAGGCGGGCACCGAGAGCGTCCCCGCCATCGCGGGATTCCTCGTGACCGCCATCGGCCTGCCCGTGATGGGCGTCATGGCCTGCGCCCTCGTGGGCGACCTCGACCGTCTCGCCGGTCGCGTGCATCCGCGCTTCGCCGCGGTGTTCGCCATTCTGATCTACCTGTCCATCGGGCCGTGCCTGGCCATTCCGCGCACCTCGTCCACCTCCTTCGAGATGCTCGTGCCGCTGCTCTCCGGCGCGCTCGGCGGCGACGCCAGCTCGCTCGCCATGGTGCGCGGCGTCTTCTCGGTGGCGTTCTTCGCCCTGGCCACGCTCATGGCGCTGCGCCCCAGCAAGCTGACCAAGCTCTTGGGCACGGTGACCGGTCCCGCGCTCATCGCGCTGATCGTGCTGGTGGTGGGTGCCTCCATCGCGGCGCCGCTGTCGGCTCCCGGCGCGGTGCAGGCCCCTTATGACGCGGCGCCCGCGGTGCAGGGCTTCATCACCGGCTACCAGACCATGGACCTTCTGGCCTCCCTCACCTTCGGCATCATCATCGCCAAGAACATCCGCGACCTGGGCGTGACCGAGGGCGGCTCGGTGGCGCGCGAGGTCATGCGCGCCGGTGTGTTCATGGGCGTTCTGATGGCGCTCGTGTACTGCGGCACGGCTTACGTGGGCACCACGTTGGGCGCGGACGCCGGCGCGGTCACCAACGGCGCGACGGTGCTCACACTCTCCGCCTCGGCGCACTTCGGCGTGGCGGGCACGATCATCATCGCGGCGATCTTCCTGCTGGCCTGCCTGAACGTCTGCACTGGTCTTCTGAGCTGCTGCGGGGAGTTCTTCCACGAGCGCTTTGCCCGCGTGCCGTACCGCGCGTGGGTGGTCGGGTTCGCCGTGTTCAGCTGCGTGGCCTCCAACGCCGGTCTCGATGCCATCCTGGCGTTCTCCGTGCCGCTGCTGAACGCCCTGTACCCCGTGGCGATCGTGCTGGTGCTCATGGGCATGGTGCATAGGCTGTGCGACCGCGTCATCCCCGTGTGGAAGTGGGTCGGTTGGGTGGTGGCCGTGGTGAGCGTGGCCACGAGCCTGCGCGACACGCTCGCGGCCGGCATGTGGCTACCCTTCGACGCGCTGCCGCTCGCGGGCCTGGGCTTCAACTGGGTGGTCCCGGCGGTGCTCGCCGCCGCGGCGGGTGCGGTGCACGGCAGGCTCGTGCAAAGGTAACCAATCCGGCGTCGTGCGCGGCTACGGGCCGGACCGGGCCATAGCACGGGGCTTATAGGACAAGGAAATCACCACGCAGTGAAAGTATGAGCTCGATTCGGGTATGGAATATCAAACCTCGGCAGAAGATGAGGTGGCGGCAATGAACAATCCCGAGAGAACCACATACGCACTTATCTGCCATCCTTGCGGAAAAGCATCCCAATAAAGCGGCGCGAAAGCGCCGCAGCCCCCATCAAGCTTGTACCTTTCCATCGCTGATGGGAGCAGGGATGAACAACGGGAGTTCAATTACACGCCGAGCAGCCATCACCGCAGCCGCGCTAGGAGCCTCGGGACTTATCACTCCAAATAAAAAGGCATACGGAAGCGAAATCATCGAGAATGGATGGGTCGGTCCCGATTTGGAATCCCTTTCAATCCAAGTCGATGATGAGCACCCGATATTAACGCCTATCGAGTATATCAACTCCGTGAAGGCACGAAATGAGCAATTCCCAGACAAGGTCCGTCTGTGGCAGACGTGCACCCTGGATGAATCTGGGAACATGGTCATATTGAAAACTCATGAATCCGTTGATGAGTCTATCGAGTGGATGAACGCGGAAAACATCATTAACTCGATTGAGAGTTCGGGAATTGATATTGCCAAGATGGTTCCCGAGTACAGCGGCCCACGTTCGGCCTCACTCTCGGCAGCCATATCGGTTCTGGGGGGAGTCCTACTTGGATATCTTTTCAGTGTCGTGGTCGACGGAATCGTAATCTCAGCAACAGGAGAATCGACGGCATATTGGTTCGCCCAAGCCATGAACAACACCTTACGCAAAGCGCTGTCACCTGACAGGACAACTCGCATTAACTGCGGCATGTACATCACCAACGGAGCCTTCTATTTCAACTGTCTTTGGGGAATGCCAATTAATTAGTGAAAGTCATCCATCATGAAAAAATCTAAGCTGCTCCTACATGTCGGCATAGGAGTCGCGATTGGAATTCTATGCTGTATCGCTATCGATTTAGCGCTCATGGCGATGGTTCCGAACCTAGGCCCCATCCCAAGGATCCTCATTAGGATAAGTATTCTGATTGTCGTCTTGATTGCTTCAATCCTGGTTGGAATGGTTTTCTCGAAGCAATGACGCAACGGGTAGTGTCGGGAAAGTTGGTGTAAGGCTTCTTTCGAGGAGCGGCCTGCGCCCCGGAATCACATCGCCATCCTACGCCGCCTCCAGCATGTCCGCAAGCCCGAGGCTGGCGTCGATCGCGCGCTCCGCCACGGGCCGAAGCTCCTCGGCCCGCCCGGGGGTCTGCGCCTCCGGCTCCGGCGCCGCCCTGGGCACGTAGAGTTCGGCCATCCTCCTCTCGGAGAAGCACCTCGCCCGAGACCACCCCTCGTCCTCGTCGCACATGACCGCGCCCGCGAGCCGCTCGAGCGAGGCGGCGGACGGGAACACCTGAACGACCCGGGTGCGGCGCTTGATCTCGCGGTTGGCCCGCTCCCGCACGTCGTTGGTGCGCAGGCGCTTCCAGTGGCTCGCGGGGAGGTCGAGGTAGGCCAGGGCGTCGGGCTCGGCCTCCCCGAGCACCTCGGCGGCCTTCGGGCAGCACGCCTCGAGCATCTCACAGGCCACTCGGCCGTCGCGGCTGCACCTCGCATAGGCGGCGTCGAGCCAGAGGTAGGGCAGGTCGAGCCCGGAGAGGTCGCGGGAGGGCGGCTCGGCGACCTCGGAGCCGGGCGAGGCGGCGATCGTGCCCGCGTGGTCCTCGGGCATGCCGGCGATGCCCATCTTCTCGGCGACCTTCTGCACCTTCCGGGTGCTGGTGCCCGTGGCGTGCATCTCGGCCACCGCCGCCACCACGGCCGAGGATGCGGACAAAAACTTGGACCGGCGCCGCCGGCCCGGAGGGAGGTCCGCAT
>Cebus_capucinus_imitator_PRJNA485217_SSR024__coassemble_1375_pt1 | contig 8447 bp, 6 predicted proteins | sample Cebus_capucinus_imitator_PRJNA485217_SSR024__metabat2_low_PE_009 | metagenome-assembled genome bin Cebus_capucinus_imitator_PRJNA485217_SSR024
CGATATCAAGCGGGTCGTCCACGCCGGCGAACAGGCGGATATAGCGCCCATCGTCACCGTCGAGGGCGCTCAGACGGGTGAGACGACCGCCCGCCGGCGCGGCACGGAATTCCGGGGCGACCACGGCGATGAAGGCATGGGCGGAAACCCCGCGCGGCAGCTCGAAATCAATTGCCGGGCCAAACCCATGATCGAGGACGTTACCGGCGAAATCCCGGTCGGGATGAGACGAGAGACCCGGATAGGAGACCCAGGGGACCATCTCGTTGGCGTCAAGGTACGCGGCGATCGCGCGGGCGTTATCCATATGGGCCTGCATGCGACCGGGCATAGACGCAAGGCCGCGCTCGATGGCATCAAGATCTGCAGCCGAGAAACCTGCGGCGGGCGCAACACCGGCACCCAACCGCATGGCGAGCGCGAGATAAGCGTCCTCGGCAAGGGGGTCCTCGCGGCGGCGCCGACCCCGACCATGCACGGAGGGGGCCACGGCAAGCGCCACGGTCTTGGCGGACAGCTCCCCCGCCGCCACGCGATCGAGCGCCTCGAGCGAGATATGGGCACCTAGGTCGAGCGGACGGCACCCGAAGAAGCTCGCGACGGTGTTGTCGATCATGAGAATGGCGCCCGCCTCGCGCGCGGCGTCGGCAAACGCCCGGATGTTCGCAACACGAAGACCGCGCCCGCCGATACCGTCCACAAACCAGTAGAGGCGCTCGAAGCGCGCCCCCGACCCGCTCGCGTAGCTCGCATGGTGCTCGGTATGCTCGGCATCCACATCGTCGGGAAGCTCGCCGGGCGCGGGGACAAGGCCCGTGGCGGCGATCATGGCGTCCGGCCCGGGCTCGGTGGCAAAGGCGAGCTGGCGAGCGCTGAAGCGCGACGAGAACGAGGCCTCAAAGCCGGGCGCATACACCACCAAGCGGTCTGAGGGCCCTACCAAACCGAGCACCGCGATGACGTCGGCGGTGTTTCTCGCATGGGTGAACCACGCGGCACGGGCGCCGACGAGGCTCGCATAGGACTGCGTGAGCTCAGAAAACGTCGTGGCCATCGTGCCGCCCTTCTTACAACGATAAAGCCTGCACAGTATAGCCGACTTATTGGACCCACACGCTTACCCCAAAGGCCAAAGCTCCACGCACGCACCCAGGGCCTCGATAGCGATACCGTAGCGAGACGGGTAGTACCGGGTGCTCATCACCAGGGCGCCGTCGTTCACAAAGACCTCGACCGACGATGAGTCTGCGATGATGCGCACGTCGCGCACCTCGTCAAGCGACTCCCAACGCGTCTCTCGACCGCGGCCGGCCCCTTCGCGACCGCCCTCGAACCGCATCTCAAAGCGCGCGGGCAGGCCATCTTCCGCGGGCTTCCACGCAAGGTGCAGCTCACCGGAGATCTCCGCAGAGAAGCCGTCCTCAACGCCCGTCACCTGGGCATCGAAGCAGCGGGCCGTCTCGCCGCTCACCGCAAGCTCGCCCTCGCCCGCGAGCACCTCGCGACGCAGGCCCTCCACCTCACGGGCGGGGCGCTGCAGCAAGCTGCCGTCCTCGCCCACCGTGACCTCGCGCGGGATGGTGAAGCAATGCTGCCAGCCGTCGTCGATGGTGGGCTGGTTGTCATAACCCTGCTCGTCGGGGATGCCCATCCAGCCGATCATGATGCGGCGGCCGTCCCCGGCCTCAAAGGTCTGGGGTGCGTAGAAGTCAAAACCCGCGTCCCACAGGTGATATGCCCCGAGCGCGCAGGCACCGGCGACCTCCCCGCTCAAGGGGAAATACCCCGCCGAGTAGATGTTGCGGCGCGCCCAGTCCCCGCCCTCAAGACCCTGCGGCGAGCAGCCGAGGAAATGAGCTTGGGCGCCGCCGGGCACCTCGAGCGAGAAGTAGTCGGGACACTCCCACATAAAGCCGAAGCGCTCCGGCGTATGCAGGCGATTCACGAGCCTCCATGTCACAAGGTCGGTCGACGAGAAGACGAGGATCTCGCCCACATCGCGGCCCGCGCCCTCGCCGTGCACGGCGCAGTAGCGGCTCTCCACATGCTCGCCCTCCACGCGCCGACGGGTTCCCTGCACCATGTAATAGGTATCGCCCTCGCGCCATACCTTGGGGTCGCGCACGTGGCAGGTAAGGTCGTCCGGGTAGTCGGCGGGGCCCATCACCAGACGCTTCTCGCCAAAGGTCTCACCCTCATCGTCGCTTGCCACCAGTACGGTGTTACCCTCGCGCCCTGTGTTCACGTAATCGTAGGTGCCCTGGGCATCGGGAAGCTTCACGTTACCGGTGTAGAGCACGATGATCTTGCCGTCCTCGACCAGCGCCGAGCCCGAGTACACGCCATGCACGTCGAAGGGCTCATCGGGCATGAGCGGGCAGCCACGGTACTCCCAGGTGGCGAGGTCACGGCTCACATAGTGGCCCCAAAACTTGACGCCGCCCATCACGTCGAAGGGGGCGTATTGGAAAAAGGCGTGGAACACGCCGTCTTTTTGGCACAGGCCGTTGGGATCGTTGAGCCAGCCGGTGGGCGGCATGAGGTGTATGCGCTGGCCAAAGGCACCATGCCCGCCGCGGGCGGCCTGGGCGTCCTCGGCCATCTTCACCAGGCGGTTGAGGTCGCGCGAAAGGGCGTTGCTCATGGGTTACTCCTCCTTATAATGAACGCGGCGCCGGGCAAGAGGACCCGGCACCGCGGGATTGACATCCGATCGCTACTTCTCGTCTTTGTAGAGCATGAAGGACAGCGCGAAGGAGACCGCGGCGGCAACCGCGAACATGATCACGTACTGCACAGGGGATGCCAGGCACAAAAGGATGCCGAAGACGCCCGTGACGCCGGTGCCGCTCGCGGCCAAGTTGGTGAGCGCACACACCATGGCGCCGCAGGCACCGCCCACGCAGCCGGCGATGAAGGGCTTGAAGAAGCGCAGGTTCACGCCGAAGATGGCGGGCTCGGTGATGCCCATGAAGGCGGAGAGGGCCGAGGGAAGCGCCAGGCCCTTGATCTTGGCGTCGCGAGTCTTGAAGGCAACGGCAAGCGCGGCACCGCCCTGGGCGATGTTGGCAGCGCTCGCGATGGGCAGCCAGTAGGTCACGCCGTACTGCGCGAGCTGGCCCAAGTCGATGGCGGTGTACATCTGGTGGATACCGGTAACAACCGTGGGAGCGTAGAAGCCGCCCACGATGAAGGCGCCCAGGCCGAAAGGCAGGGTGAGCAGCGCCTGGATCACGCCGAGGATGGCGTTTTCGGCCCACACGAAGACGGGGCCGACGGCGACGAGCGTCACGAGGATGGTCACGAAGACCGACACGAGCGGGGTGACGAAAAGGTCGAGCATCTCGGGCACGACCTTGTGCAGGCGCCGCTCAAGCTGGGCCAAGATCCACACCGAGATCACGATGGGGATCACATGGCCCTGGTAGCCCACCCAGTCGAAGCTGTAGAGGCCAGGGATAACGGGCACCACGGTCGCGACGCCCTCGGAGGCGACGGTGTAGGCGCTTTGCAACGAGGGGTTGATGAGCGCCATGCCGATGACCGCGCCCAGGTAGGGGTTCGCGCCAAAGGCGGCAGCGGCGGAGTAGCCGATAAGGATCTGCAGGAAGCTGAAAGAGGTGCCCGAGACCAAGTCGGCGATCTTGTAGACGAAGTTCTCGGTATCGAGCGAGATATAGCCGTTGGAGCTCATGAAGTTGAGGGCGCTCATGATACCGAGCAAAAGACCCGATGCCACGATGGCCGGGATGATGGGCACGAAGATGTCGCCCAAAAGCTTGATGGCGCGCATGAAGACGTTCTGCTGCGCCGCGGCGGCCTCCTTGGCCTCGGCCTTGCTCGCGCCCTGGATACCGGACAGGCCGCAGAACTCCTCGAAGACCTTGTTGACGGTGCCGGTGCCAAAGATGATTTGCAGCTGGCCCTGAGCCTCAAAGACGCCCTTGGCGCCGTCTATGTTCTCGATGGCCTCCTTGTTCACCTTGGCGTTATCGGCAATTACCAGACGCAGGCGCGTGGCGCAGTGCGCGGCCGAAACGACGTTGTCCGCGCCGCCGATGTTGTCGAGCACCTCTTGGGCTGATTTGCGGTAATCCATGTCTTCCCTTTCCGTACGCGGGCTTTTACGTCCGGCTATCTTTGGCAGCTATACTGTAAACGTTTTCAGTTTCACATAACTGCAAACGTTTACATATCACCGTGAACGGTAGGCTTACGGCGGTAAACGGTAGATCGTTCGTAAAAAAGGCCTTGCTGAGGGCTCGGAAGGAACGGGCAGAAAATGCCCCTCGGCTACACGCACATGAGCTGATGACCCAGTTTGAGCGCACGCATACCGCGCTCCCCCTCCACGCCGTCAACCGCGTCGAGCAACATGCTCGCGGCCTCAACGCCACTGGTCAGATAGCCGTAATGCACGGTAGGGATACCGCCCGTCAGCGCGCGCAAAAAGGCGTTGTCGCCAAAACCGCTCACGCGATGGGCGCCCTCTCCCGCACCACGCACCTCATCGACCGCGCGCAGGGCACCGGCGGCCATGGTATCGGTCGCGCAGGCAATAAAGTCAAGATCGGGATCGGCCTCCAGCAGCTCGCGCGCGGCACGGTAGCCGGAATCCAACGTAAACGAGCCATAGCGGATCATCGCGGGGTCGAGCTCAACGCCCGCGGCAGCCAGACCGTCTTGCAGGCCGCGACGGCGATCGTAGCCGGCGGCGCGGTCGTCCTCGGTAACGCCGACGTAGCCGATCTTGCCCGTCACACGCCCGGCCAACGCCCGGCCCAGCTCAAAAGCAGCCTCATAGTCGTCGTGGTACACGCAGGCCGCGCCCTCGACGTTTTGGCCGATCTGCACCATCGGCACGCGGCAGGCCGCAATGGCGCGGCGGTGCTCATCGGTAATCATGGTTGCCACGAGCACGATGCCGTCGACCGGGTGGTTTTGAAACAGGCCCAGGTACTCGAGCTCGCGCTCCGCCACATTGTCGGTATTTGCCAGCAACATCTGGTAGCCGCGGCGACCGAGCACCTGGCCAATACCTGCGGTGATACGGCTCACCGATTCGGAGTTGATCTTAGGTACGATGACGCCGATGAGCTTGGTAGACCCCGTGCGCAGCGCGCGTGCCTGGCTGGAGCGCACGTAGCCGGTCTGCTCGATCGCCTGCTTGATGCGCTCGGCCTTATCTGCCGAAATATAGCCGCCGTTAAGGTAGCGCGAGACCGCGGCGCTCGAAACGCCCGCCAGCTCGGCGACATCTTTCATCTTCACAACGAGCACCCCTGTCATTGAAATCGCTTTCATCATGATACCCATGAAGGCACTCCTGATGGATCGATATCACCCAGGTCGGAAAAAGGGGATGAGACGAACTGGTCCTTGGGCCGGGCGTTCGCGCGCGGCTGGAAGCAGCATTCCAAGCGAAGTGGTCGGATGAGCAGGAGATTCGGGCGGATGACATGGAAAGGAGGGAGGGCTCAGATCGTCCGAACCAGAATAGCCCGGATATCCTCCGCAAGCAGATATGGGGCATCGGCCTGGCAGATGACGGCGCCAAAGCCCCGCTCATAGCCTTCGATCGAATCGAGTGCCGAGAAATGCCGGCAAGCCGACGCGGGTGCCGATGCCGCGCTCTTTACCTCGACGGGGTGCAGGGTCCTCCCCCGCCGAATGACCAGATCGACCTCACGCTTAGATGCATCGCGGTAGAAGCTCACGTCCCGCACATCTCCCCCGGCGTTCAGGTAATTATCAGTATCTCTATACGAGCAGTCATTTAACGATTTATTCGATGTATGAACGCATACTATCAAATGGATCTTTTTTTGATTGGCTTTCTGAAAGGAGCAGGGGAACATGCTAATTCGCTTTTCAGCACAGAATTTCCGCTCTATCGGGATGCAACCCCTTACGCTAGATTTTGTGACCTCGAGTAAGATAAGAACCCATCCGTCTCATATATGTTCCAGCGACCTTAAGGCAAAAATACGCAGAAGCGGATTGAGATGTAAGTTCTGATAGCCCGAATCTCGCATCCGGATCGTCAAGGTCTGTCACAGAACGCGTCGCACCATGTCGTCGAAGTCCATGTCGTTGCGGCCGGTAACTTGCCACCAGCCGGAGATGCCGGGTTTCACAGCTAAGCGCCACAGGTCGTACTCGGTGTACTCGGCCACCTCATTGGACAGCGGAGGCCTTGACCCATCGACGGACATCCCTTTTGTCAGGTCGAAAGCGCAGGGAAAACGAGTGGAGTGCCTGCCAGAGGCGTCGCGATTCCGAAAGCCCACGAGGGCTCGCAAGGCGCTATTAAATGTACCTGATTGATTTGCTATGTACCATTCATAATGTTACATTGATAATTATTTTGTTACATGAGGAGGCAGAGCATGAGGGAGTACGTCGAGAAGACGCTGCACACGAGAGTCGATTGCGAGCCCGTCGACGTCTCGGGGCTCCCCCTCTACCTGAGGGGGCTGTACTCCCTGGAGCGGTGGACCGTCCTCGGCGTGCCGTTCGCCGTGGCCTTCCCCGTCGAAAGCCCGACGGTAAAGACCATGACGAAGCACCGCGATGCCCTGGAGACGGCCCTGGGGACCCCTGTGTCCTTCGCCCTCGAGGGCGCCACGGGCTACAGGGTCGGGCGGATGCTCGAGGCGGGCCTGCCCTTCATCGTCCCGGACAAGCAGGTGTACCTGCCGTTCCTGGGAATCGCGCTGAACAGCGGAAGGAGCCACGCGCGCGACGGGCGGCAGACAGACGTTGGCACGTTCTCGCCCCAGGCGCAGCGCCTCGCGCTCATGGCGCTCTACGGCGATCTCGACGGCGCCAGCGTCACCCAGGCGGCAGGACTCCTCGGTGCGGCGAAGATGACCGCCTCTCGCGCATTCGACGAGCTCGCGGCCGCCGACCCCTCGATCGTCGCCGCCGAGGGACGGCGGCGGGTGCTGCGCCCCGGCAGGGACAAGATGGCGATGTGGCGTCACTTGGAGCCGCGTATGACGAACCCGGTCGCGAGGGAGCACCGCCTGGACCGCGTGCCCGATGCAGAGCTTCCCCTTGGCGGGGTCTCGGCGCTGTGCGAGCTCTCGATGCTGCAGGACAACCCCTGGCAGACTTTCGCCGCAACCAAAGCGCAAGAGCGCACTCTGGAGCTGACGGCCGACGCGCGCGGCACTGGTCTCGACGAACCAGAGGATCCCGCGTGCGTAGTGCAGGTGCTGCGCTACGAGCCCGTGCCGGCCCCGGGATGCGCGGTCGACCCGCTTTCGGCCATCCTGTCCCTTCCCGCCGACGAGGGGGACGACCCGCGCGTCGCGGGCGAAATCGAGAACGTTTTGACCCGAGTGCTTGGAGGCGGTCATGAGGGGAATCGATAAGTTCAAGGAGCGCTTCGCGGGCCACGATGGCGAGTACGTTCTGATCGGCGGCGGCGCCTGCGACCTGCTGCTCGGCGAGGCCGGGCAGGACTTCAGGGCCACCAAGGACCTCGACCTTGTCCTTTTGGTGGAGGCGCTGACGCCCGAGTTCGGCCAGGTCTTCTGGGATTTCGTCAAGGAGGGCGGGGCGCAGCAGGTCATTGAGGTGCTCAAGAGCGTGTACCTGCGGTAGCGCAGCTATCCGATAGCGCTACCGTGCGGCGTCATCTTGGACCGGCCGCAAGGCTCACCCCGCGTCTTTCATCGCCGGCTGCTTCGCCCGACCCGCAGCTACTGGGTATCTACTAAGTAGCTGCTGGGCACTACTGAGCAGTCCGGCAGGTTGCGAAGGCTGAGCCATAGTTGGACATCGCGTCGTTGCATTTGAGACACATCCGATGCAGCAAATGTCTGAAACGTTCGCACAATTGCAACGCATAGGGCTTGTATGGCTTGTGACGAACAACAAAGCTCAGATAGGGAGTCTTAGGCTTTCTCGGAAGCCAGTCCGCAACGGAAGCGAACGCTCGAATCGGTACCCCTCGGATGGGAATTCGTGCCAAGGCGATTTTCGAGGCCTTTGGAGACGCCGCCGCCACGAAACCGGCCCATCTACTACGTTTAACCCCGACCTGCCGACCATGCCCCGGATTTCTCAAAAACCGCAGGCCGTCTACCTGCGGGTTTAACTTTGCCTAAAACGGTATGGTCGGGGGGGGTGCCGGCTAAACGTAGTAGATGGGCGGCTTTCGTGACGGGCGACCCGCGGGGCGGTCGGGCGGGCGCCGGGAAGGCGGGCGGCGGCACCGCCCCGCGGGTCGCGGGGCGCGCTCCGCAGGCCGTCGTCTTGGCCGGAAACCTCCCCGTGGGCACATGCCGCCGCCGTCCCGATCGGCCGCCGGGCGTGGTACACGCGACGTCCTCTACAACTTCTAGAATATCAGCAGTCAAAGCTGAGGGGACATGTTAGGATGCGTCGGCATAAACTTGTTGTTGGTCGGCCTATCCCAGGGGCCGCCCCGCGCCCAC
>Cebus_capucinus_imitator_PRJNA485217_SSR024__coassemble_1438_pt1 | contig 7877 bp, 6 predicted proteins | sample Cebus_capucinus_imitator_PRJNA485217_SSR024__metabat2_low_PE_009 | metagenome-assembled genome bin Cebus_capucinus_imitator_PRJNA485217_SSR024
GAATAGTTCGGCGACCGGTAATGACGCATCGGTGAACGGTACCCCTGCGTTGCCGCCGAACCGTCGGCCCCGATCGAGGGCCGATCGAAGGAGGAAGGACCCTCATGTTCAAGCACCTGAACGTACGCCGCCCCGTGGTGGCCGGCCTCTCCGCGCTGATGCTCTCCAGCGCGCTGCTGACCGGTTGCGCGGGCACCGCCTCCTCGGCCGGCTCAGCCTCCGGCTCCGCCGCCACGGCCGCTTCCGGCTCCGCCGAGACCTCCGCCACGCGCACCGTCAAGGATACAGACGGCAACGAGGTGACCATCCCCGCCAACGTCACCAAGGTGGCGCCCACCATCGGCGCCTTCGCCCAGGTGACCGAGATGCTCACCAACGGCAACGGCAAGATCGTGGCCGCGGCGACCAAGCAGGTCGACGACAACTTCACCTCGGTCTTCACCGACTATACTAAGACCAACCCTAAGAACAACGACTCCACGAGCGTGGAGGGCATCATCGCCAGCGGCGCCCAAGTGGCCTACGGCCCCAAGTCCGCCTTCTCCGATGAGCAGCTGCAGCAGCTCGCCGATGCGGGCGTGGCGTTCGTCTCCGTCTCAAAGATGAAGACCCCCGACGAGATCTGCCAATCCATCCAGGTCATTGGCGACATCTTGGGCAAGGACGAGAGCGCCCGCGCCAAGGAGTTCGTGAAGTATTACAAGGAACAGCTCAAGAACGCCCAGGACCGTGCCGCCAAGGTGGCCGACGGCAAGAAGGTCACCATGATCGAGCTGTCCGTCGAGGGCGGCCAGTACTTCGTGGCCCCTGCCTCCGACATCGCGGGCCAGTACATCGAGGCCGCGGGCATCGAGAACCCGGCCGCCGACTTCACCGATGGCGCCGCCAGCAACAACGGCTCCCTCGTTGCCGTCTCCACCGAGCAGATCGCCGAGTGGAACCCGGACTACATCCTGTGCTTCAACCAGGCTACGCGCGACGCCGTGATCGCCGACAAGGCGTTCTCGGGGCTGACCTTCATGTCCGATAGCGGCTCGGGCGACTACGACAACGTCATCACCTGCCCCAAGGGTCTCTACCTGTGGAGCGTCCGTTCCGCCGAGGGGTGCCTGCTGCCGGAGTACCTGGGCAGCCGCGTGTACGCCGACCAGTACGAGGACTTCTCCATGGAGGATACGCTCAAGGACTTCTATAAGCAGTGGTACAACAACAAGCTCTCCACGCATGACGCCGAGAGCATCCTGACGGGCGCCACGAACGCGACCGTCGCGGGGAGCAAGAAGTAGGGTCGGGGACGTTCGCATCGGCGAGACCGATTTTGAGCCGGGGCCTGCGGGGAACGACTGTGGGCCCCGGTTTTTTGCTACTCCTGCGGGGCGAGGATGTCGATCGCGATGTCGATGGCGTCCTCGATGCAGCCGGGGCAGCTGCGCAGCGGGCCGTGGTCGCACCCGATGCCCTTGAGCTCGTGGCAGATGGTGGAGCCGTTCTTCTCCTGGAAGGCCGCGGCGATCTGGCGCGCGTGCTTGTAGGTGCGCGTCTTGCTGGTGGGCTGGCCAAAGCCGTCGCTCGTGAGCTGCCCGGCGGCGATGACGGCGCCCGAGATGGCGCCGCAGGTCTCCGTCATGCCGCCCATGCCGGTGCCGAAGCCCTCCGCCGCGCGGAACGTGGCGTCGACGTCGGCGTCGACGCCCAGTACGGGCATGAGCGAGCAGATGACGCATTGGGCGCAGTTGTATCCCTGTTTGTGCAGGTCGTGAGCGTACGCCTTGACGGCGTCTCGGTCAATAGTCGGCATGGGTTCCCTCTCGGAGACGATGGCGTGCAGATCCATGATAACGGAGGGGGTGCGCGCGTCGGCTTGGGGTGCTGCGGGCGAGTATCCTACTGCGCAATGCTCTATAACCGCTAGTGATCCAATGGATGAACGAGTATAAAGGAGGACGACATGCCTACCGCGACCATCACGCTCGACGATTCCTTGAAGCGGGAGGCGACCGACGTCCTGAACGGCATCGGCCTTTCGCTCAGCGGCTACTGCACGCTGGCGCTGCGCCAGCTCGCCAACAAGCGCCGCGTTCCCTTTGAGCTCGAGACTGCCGACCCCGCCCCCACCGAGCTCACGAATCCCGGCGGAAACCACAACGGGCATATCGACTCCCATCTGTCCGACGGACTCGTTGACGTGATCGTGCTGTACCCGCCGCTCCGCACGAACCCCATCATCAGGTTGGCGCGTATGGGGACGCATGGCGAGCTGTTCCAAGGCCCACTTAGGTAGCGCCTCGACCGTCGTCTCCGTCGACGTGGACGTTTGCCCGGGGAGATTGTCCACCGTGGACGTTTGCCCGGGGAGATTGTCCACCCGTGCCCGGGGCACCGTGGACGTTTGCCCAGTTGCCTGCTCGCTTAATTCAGCTAAGCGCTAAAAGAGCAGGTAGGACAGCATGAATTGTTGCACAACCAATCATTTCTTCTCTACGCTAGAATAAAAGGACTAATGGTTCGGCTCCACGCCGGGCCGCTTTACCCATGAGGTTTAGGGAGCGCCATGGATCCTAGGCACACCCGGGCCCTCGTGGGGGGGGGTTTCTCCATATTCGGGGATGCCTTCCTCCATGCGGCTCGTCACCACCGTAGCCCTCGCCCTCGTCCTCGCAAGGACGGGGCGGTGGGCTAGCCATGGACCAAGCCACCATCGACAACCGGACGCACATCCTCAAAGATGAGCTTGCGGAGCGCATCGAGACCGGTGCGAGCGTGGCCGTGGCCGCGCCCCGGTTCTCCATGTACGCGTGGCGCGAGCTGCGCGACGAGCTCGCCTCTCTCGCACGCTTCCGCTTCCTCTACACCTCCGACGCCTTCCTCAGGGACCGCGGGCCAAAGGAGCAGCGCGAGTTCTACATCCCGCGCCGCCAGCGCGAGCGGAGCCTCTTGGGTACGGAGTACGAGGTCCGCCTGCGCAACGAGCTCTCGCAAAAGGCCGACTCCAGGGCCTGTGCCGCCTGGACAACCGAGAAGGCCGAGTTCCGCTCCGCCAACGGGGCCACTGCGGCGATTCCCTCCGTGGTGGTGGATGGCGCAGACGACTGCGTCGCTTACATGCCGCTCATGAACGGCTTCACCACGCACGAGTTGGGCGTCGAGAAGAGCGCGATCGCCCCTGCCGCGCCGGTGATGCGCCAGAACACCCCCATCTCGGCCTCCGTGCTCGCCAACTTCGACGACGCCTGGTCCGCGCCCGCCACCGAGGACGTCACCCAGGCTGTCATCGACTCCATGCAGGCCATGTACAAGGAGAATGCGCCCGAGCTGCTCTATTACACGGCGCTTTCGCGCATCTTCGAGGGCTACCTGGACACCATGGAGGAGGGAGAGCTCGCCAACGAGCGCGTCAAGGGCTTCAAGGACTCCAAGATCTGGTCCATGCTCTACGACTTCCAGCGCGACGCGGCGCGGGCAATCATCAACAAGCTCAACGCCTACGGCGGCTGCGTGCTCGCCGACAGCGTGGGTTTGGGAAAGACCTTCACCGCGCTCTCGGTGATCAAGTACTTCGAGGCGCGCGGCAAGGAGGTCCTGGTCCTGTGCCCCAAAAAGCTCAAGGGCAACTGGACCACCTTTAACAGCAACTACAAGAATAACCCCGTTGCCGCTGATAAGTTCCGCTACGAGGTACTGAGCCACACCGACCTGTCGCGCTCCCGCGGCAAGACCGACACGGGCATCGACCTCGCGCGCTTCAACTGGTCCAACTACGATCTGGTGGTCATAGACGAGAGCCATAACTTCCGTAACGGCGGCGACTCGGCGTCCAAGAACGACGACCGCGAGAACCGTTACCAGCGCCTGGTGCGCCAGGTCATAGACGAGGGCGTGGACACCAAGGTCCTTATGCTCAGCGCCACGCCGGTGAACACGCGCTTCCGCGATCTGCGAAACCAGCTTTCGCTTGCCTACCACGACCGCCAGGCGAGCTGGGTGGAGCGCCTGGGCCTCGAGGGCGGCCTGGACGACGTGTTCAAGGCGGCCCAGCAGGCCTACACTGCATGGAGCAAGCTCGACATGGAGGAGCGCACCACGGCGGAGCTCGCGAGCCGGCTCAGCCCCGACTTCTTCACGGTGCTCGACCAGGTGACGGTCGCGCGCTCGCGCAAACACATCCAGCGCTACTACGACGCCGCGGCCATAGGGCCCTTCCCGCGGCGCAACAAGCCGCTCTCGGTGCGCGCCCAACTCACGACCACGCAGCCGGGCATCGCCTATCATGACATCTACGACCTGCTGGACAAGATCGACTTGGCGGTCTATAAGCCGAGCGCCTACGTGCTGCCGAGTCGCATGGCGCGCTACGTCACGGGCGAGGGCTCCCGCAACCTCACGAGCGCCGGGCGCGAGCAGGGCGTGCGCAGGCTCATGGCGGCGAACCTCCTCAAGCGCCTGGAGAGCTCCGTCCACAGCTTTTGCCTCACGCTCGAGAAGGTCATGGGTGCCATGCGCGTCCAGATCGAGCGGGTCGAGGAGTATGAGCGCACGGGGCGCGATGCCGTGGCAGAGCAGGCGGGCGTATTCGCGAGCGACTTCGACGAGGACGACGAGGAGCTGTTGGATGCCGCGGCCGAGGGCGGCCGCGTGGTCTACCACCTTTCCGACATGGACTGCCTTTCCTGGAAGGACGACCTTAAGGCCGATCTCCTCATCGCCGAGCAGCTGCTCGACATGGTGGCCGAGATCGACGCCGCCCATGACGATAAGCTGCTGCGCCTGCAGGAACTCATTCGCGAGAAGGCCTTCCAGCCCATTAATCCGGGCAACAGGAAGGTACTGGTCTTCACGGCCTTTGCCGACACGGCGGAGTACCTCTACGAGCACCTGGGCGCCTTCGCGAGCCGCGAGTTGGGCCTTGAGACGGGCATGGTCACGGGCGCCCGCGGCGCGCGCTGCACCATGCGCGCCGTGCCGGCGGCCATGCAGGACGTCATCAGCTGCTTCAGCCCGCGCTCCAAGGACCGCGACCAGGTGATGCCCGAGCTTGTCGGCTGCGACATAGACATCCTCATCGCCACGGACTGCATCTCGGAGGGCCAGAACCTCCAGGACTGCGATTACCTGGTGAACTACGACATCCATTGGAACCCGGTGCGCATCGTGCAGCGCTTTGGCCGCGTGGACCGCATCGGCTCGCAAAACGCCCGGATCCAGCTGGTCAACTTTTGGCCCGACGTGGAGCTGGGCGAGTACATCAACCTCAAGGCCCGCGTGGAGAGCCGCATGAAGGCGCTCGTGATGGCTTCAACGGGCGACGACAACTACATAGACGAGCAGGACGCCTCCGACCTCAAGTACCGCGAGCGGCAGCTGCGCCAGATGCTAGACGAGGTGGTGGACCTGGAGGACGTGAACGGCGGCGTGTCCATCACGGACCTGGGCCTGAACGAGTTCCGCATGGACCTGGTGGCCTACGCGCAGGACCATCCCGAGCTCGAGGCGCAGCCCAGCGGCATCGATGCCGTGGTAGCGGGCGAGGTGCCCGGCATCGCCTTCGTGCTCAAGAACATGAAGGCCGACGCCGTCATTGCCGGGCGCAACCAGCTGCACCCGTTCTACCTGGTGTATCTCACCGATGACGGGGAGGTCTACCACAGCCACCTGGACCCCAAGGCCACCTTGGACGAGCTGCGGCTGCTCTGCCGCGGCAAGGCAGAGCCCGACGCCGCGCTCTGCCGCGCCCACAATCGCGCCACCAAGGACGGGCGCGACATGCGCCATGCCTCGGAGCTTCTGGGCGACGCTATCGCGAGCATCATCGACGCCAAGGAAGAAGACGATTTCGACAGCCTCTTCAGCGCGGGTACGTCGACCTTCGGCGAGGGTGGCGTGGCCGGGCTCGACGACTTCGAGCTCATATGTTTTTTGGTGGTGAGGCCCAGATGCTAGGCCTGCCGAGCACCACGGCCGTTGGCCGTGCGATCCCCAAGAAGATCTTCTACAGGAACCTCAAGCTCACGGGCGCCCAGAAGGATGCCTTTGTGGCGCAGGTGGAGCAGATCCGCATCGAGCACTCCCTCAAGGAGTCGCTGATGGGCGTTCCCGCCGGCGAGCGCGTGGCCGAGGTGGTGGTCTTGTGCCTGGACGTGCGCGAGCGCGTGGTGCCGCGCGAGGTGTTGGCCGCCATCATGCGCGGCATGCCCAACAAGGTGCTTGCCGTGTGCCGCCACGAGGGGAGGTGCGCCCTCGCGGTGATGCGCGGCAAGCTCTACGCAGGGGAGTGGGTACCCGAGGACGCCGCGCGCGTGGAGCTGCGGGGGAGCACCCTGGACGAGCTCTGGGACGGCATCTGCGAGCAGGTGATCTTTGCCGAAAAGACTTCGGAGGAGACGCCGTCAACCGCGGTATCGCTCACGGTGGATGAACGCATCGAGCGGGAACGTGCGCGGGAGGGTCTGCGCAAGCAGGTCGCCGCCCTTGAGCGCAAGCACGCCCGCGAGAAGCAGCCCGCTAAGCGCAACGACCTGTTCAAGCAACTACGGGAGGCCCGCCGGCAGCTGGCGGAGCTCACGGACTAGAAGACCATGGCGGCCGGCATGGCGGCTCCGAGCCCCATCCCGTTGCCGACGACGCATAAGGAGTACGACATGGAAAAGATCGCGCGCCAGACGGTAGACCTCACGGAGGAGAACATCGCCCGCGTGGCCGAGCTGTTCCCCAACGTGGTGACCGAGGTGGCCGGCGATGACGGCGAGACGCGCCGCGCCATCGACTTCGACGCCCTGCGCGAGCAGCTGGGCGACGTGGCCGAGGGCGCCCGCGAGCGCTACCAGTTCACCTGGCCGGGCAAGCGCGCAGCGCGTGCCGAGGCGCGCCGCCCCTGCGACAAGACCTTTCGCCCGCAGCGTGAGAAGTCCAAGGACTGGGACACCACCCAAAACCTCTATATCGAGGGTGACAACCTGGAGGCCTTAAAGCTCCTGCGCAACACCTACGCCGGCAAGATCAAGATGATCTACATCGACCCGCCGTACAACACGGGGCATGACTTTGTGTACAACGACTCGTTTTCCAAGTCCGCACAAGAGGAGCGCGAGGGGAGCGGCGCCTTCGATGCCGAGGGCAACCTGCTCGATGCCATCTACCTTGAGAACAAGGAGTCCAACGGGCGCTTCCATTCCGACTGGTGCAGCATGATGTACCCAAGGCTGTTGCTCGCGAGGGATCTGCTGAGCGAGGACGGGGTCATCTTTGTCAGTATCGACGATTCTGAGCAGCCGAATCTACGTAAACTTTGCAACGATATTTACAATGAGAAGAATTTCATAGCACAGTTTATATGGCAGAATAAAAAAGGTGGAGGCAATGATTCCGTTCATGTTGCAACGGAGCACGAATATATCTTGGCCTACGCTCGCTGTAAAACTGCGCTTGGCGCCTTTTATCAGTCATATTCTGATGAGTACTCTAAGCGTTATAAGGAGGAGGATGAGCAGGGGCGCTTTTATTGGGATACGTTTAGAAGGAAGTCCGGCAAGCAGTACTATCCGATTGTCTGTCCGGATGGAACCGTTCTTGAATATGATGAAGACGGCAATAGGATAAGCTGGCTGAGATCAGAGGCAAGGTATAAGTCTGACCTTGCTTTAGGCGAGATTAGGTTTGTGCCTTCACTGCGGGATGCTTGGTCCGTTCAGTTTAAACAGAGAATGCCACAGGGTAAGAAGCCTAGAAGCATATTTACTACTCCATACATTGTGGATAATCGGGGAACAACTAGTTCCGGTAGCGCTGCTTTATATAACCTCTTCAAGCAAGACGTGTTCTCCAATCCGGGGTTATAGGACAAAAAACGTGCTCCGATAGAACTCCCGTTCCCGCCTGTCAAT
>Cebus_capucinus_imitator_PRJNA485217_SSR024__coassemble_1552_pt1 | contig 6847 bp, 4 predicted proteins | sample Cebus_capucinus_imitator_PRJNA485217_SSR024__metabat2_low_PE_009 | metagenome-assembled genome bin Cebus_capucinus_imitator_PRJNA485217_SSR024
AGCTGGTTCTGGGACTGCGCGCGGGTGTAATCCTCAAGCAGGCCGCCTAGACTCAGCAGCAGCATGGTGCCGCCGGCGGTCTTGAAGTCGCCGCGCGCCAGGGAGAGGCCGATGGCCGAGGCGTCGAGCACGGGCACATCCAGGCGGCCGGAGACGAGCGAGCGAAGGGCCTCCGCCAAAAAGCCGCGATAGCTCCAGAGCGTGTAGACGGTGCACAGCGGCGTGGGCAAGAACCAGCGGCGGGCGAAGTGGCCGCCCAGCAGCGTGGCGATATCCAGCAGCAGGTTGTGCGTGCGCGGCGCCATGGCGGAGCCGGCGCAGACCAGGCGCGCCTGCTCAAGCGGCTCGCGACCCACAGCGTCGAGCGCGGCCAGGGCCTCGGCGCGGCCAGGGATGCAGGCGAAGGGGTCGACGGCGGGGGCCTCGGGGCCCGGGGCGCCTGCGGGCGCGAGGGAGGTCGCGGCATCCGCAACGACGGGCTCGACCGCGGCAGCACCCTCCCCCGCCACGACGTAGCGCACCGCCAGCGAGGCCGCGCGCGGGTAGATGTCCACCTTGGTGATGGCGGGACAGTCCATCAACAGGCGCGTGAGCGCGTCCAGGTCCGCCTCGGGCACGCGGCCCGCCAGCTTCACGCGCAGGCGGCCCGGCACCTCGTGTTCGATGGTGTACTTCATGCAGCTCATCTACCTCTCAGCGCACGTCACGAGAAAAGGCCGCGACACCCGGGCAACCCCCGCGCATCGCGGCCACGATCCAGATCGACCCAAAGGGGGCTACTCCGCCTGGGCCTCCGCGGCCTCGGCCTCGGTCTCAGCACCGTTGGTGAGGTAGTCGGCCTCGGCCACGATGTCGTCGACCTGGGCCTTGGCGGCCTCCACCACGTCCTGGTAGCCGTTGCGCACGCGCATGCCGGCGGCCACGCCCTGAACGGCCAGGTCGTGCACGGCCTCGCTCTTGAGAACCTTCATGCCCACGGTGCCCAGCAGGAAACCGGCGCCGACGAGCAGGGAGTGGGTCTTGGAGATGTTGATCATGGTAGGCATCCTTCCTTTTGCGAATCTATCGTCCTGACCTTACCCGCGTGCGGGCGAGATAGGCCACGGTGACTTGCCCATCAACATACTATGGGCATAGTTTGCTTTGGCTATACTTCTCGTTGAGGAGGTAGCGATATGAAACAGCACAGGTTCTGGGCGTGGGCGATGATGTTTTGCGCCGTCATGGCCGTCTACACCGGCAAGAGGCACGTGTAGGGAACGGCATCCCTGGGGGAGGGATCGCTCGCCGGCCTTCCCCGCACCGCCGCGTCTCCGCACGCCCGTTCGCCGCAAACGGTAAAAGGCCGCCCCGGAACCCTCGTTCCGGAGCGGCCTTTCGTATGCGATGCGTTATCGCGATCGACTAGGCGTCGTTGCGCACGCGGCGACGACGGGCCTCGCCGGCGGCGATGGCGGCAGCGCCCATGCCGGCCACCAGGGCGACCTCGACCATAGAGGCGTCGCCGGTCTTGGGCAGCTCCTCCTTCTTGGCCTCGTCCTTCTTAGCGGGCTTCTGCTCGTCCTTCTTGGCGGCAGCGGCTGCCTGGCAGGCGTCGTAGCACTCCTTGGCCTCGTCGTAGACGGCCTGGGCCTCGGCGAGGGCCTTCTGGGCGGCCTCGTCCTCGGCGACGGCCTTGTCGTAGGCCTCCTGGGCCTCGGCGGTCAGGATCTTGTCCGTCTCATAGGCAGCGGTGGCCTTCTCGGAGGCGATGCGGGCGTTCATCTCCTTGACCTGGGCATCCGCGAGGGCGTCGTTGGCCTTCTCGAGCGCCTCCTCCTTGAGCTCGAGGGCGTCGCGGGCGTCGGCGAGCTCCTTGACGGCAGCTTCGCGATCGGCGACAGCCTGCTCGTAGGCGGCCTTGGCCTCGGCCTCAACGGCCTGGGCGGCCTCGAGGGCGGCCTTTGCCTCGGCGGCCTTCTCGGCGGCGGCGTCAGCGACCTGCTGCGCGCCGTCGTAGACCTTCTTAGCGGAAGCGTAGACGTTGTACGCCACGTCAGCGGCGCGGCGGAGCTTCTCGGCGGTGACGCCAGCGGCCTCCATGGCCTCGCGGGTAGCCTTCTCGGCGACCTTCAGCACGGCGTTCGTGACCTGGGCGCGCTTGAGGTTGAGGTCAGCGGCCTTGAGGGCGGCGTTGGCGCTGTCGAGTGCGGTCTTGGCGGCATCTTCGACCCCTTGGAGCTGCTTGACGGAGCCCGGAACCCAGACGCTCCCGTTGAGCTGCTCCAGACGCAGGCTTTCCTTCCACGTGAAGCCGTTCTTCTGGTCCGTACGGGCAGCGGCAAGGGCCTCGTTGGCATCGGCCAGCTTCTCGTTGGCGGCGTCGTTGGCTACCTTGGCGTCCTCGGCAGCCTTCTTGGCGTCGGCGAGGTCACCCTTGGCGGCATCCCAAGCAGCCTCAGCCTCGTTCATGGCCTTCTCGAGCTCATCGAGCTTGTCGATGTTCTTGATGGCCTCGTCGATCTTCGCGATATTGGCGTTCAGACCGTCGACGGTTGCCTGGGCAGTGGCGAGCTCCTGCTGGGCTGCGTCGTTCTTGTTGGCGGCCTCGGTATTAGCCGTAACAGCAGCGTTGTAAGCCTCGTCGGCGTTGTTGAACGCGGCGGTCTTCTCGGCCTGAGCAGCCTGGCGGTTTGCGAGGTCGTCGGCAACGGGGGTCAGCTCGGCAAGCTCGGCGTTCAGGCTATCGATCTTAGCCTGAGCGGCGGCAACCGCCTCGTCGCGACCAAACGGAAGTTTCTCCGCCACCTTGAGGTTAAACTGAGCTATCGGCATGTCAACATTGTTGATGGTGCTCACGCGGTTAGCGGCGTCCTGGGCCTCCTCGACGGCCTTATCGGCCGCGGCGGACTCGGTCAGGGCAACCTGGCGCGCGGACGTGGCGGCGTCAAGCGCGTCAGCAGCCGTCTTTGCCTCCGCGGCGGTCTTGTCGGCAGCCTCCTGTTTGGTCTTCAGTTCAGCCTGTGCCGGGACAAGCTTCTCCTCGAGCTCGGCTTTCTGCTTCTCGAGCTCGGCTTTGCCGGTCTCGGAAGAAGAGGCGTCCTTGGCATCTTCATAGGCCTTCTTGGCATCGTTGTACGCGTTCTCCTTAGCGACAACGTCAGCCTCCAGCTGCTCAACCTTCGCATTCGCCTCGTCCAGAGCGGCCTTGGCAGCCTTCGCGGCGGCATCGGCCTTCTCCTGTGCAGCCGCGGCCTTGTCGACAGCATCCTGCAGGGCGTCCTTCTTGGACTGCAGGGCATCGCGCTCGGAGACGGCGTCATCGGCGGCCTTCTTGGCGGCATCGTAAGCCTTCTGGGCGCCCTTCTGGGTAGCCAGGGCGACATCGTAGGCAGTCTGCGCGAGCTTGAGATCGGTCTCGCTCTTATCCAGCGCGCTCTGGGCGGCACCGTGCAGCTCCTCGGCCTTGCCCGCGACCCACTCGGCGTCGCTGGCGAGCTTGTCGGCCGCCTTGTAGGCGGCCTGAGCGGTGTCCACGGCGACGAGCGCGACGTCGGCGACCTTCTGCAGGGCGTCGGCCTTGGCCTGGGCGGCATCGTAGACGGCCTGCTTCTTGGCGGTCTCGGCCTGGGCGGCGGCGTAGTCCTTGCCGGCCTTGTCCTCGGCCTCGCGGGCGGCGTCGACCTTGGCCTGGGCCTGGTCCACGACCTGCTGGGCAGCGGCCTTGTCCGCGACGGCCTGGTCCACGGCCTCCTGGGCGGCCTTGAGCTCGGCCTCGGCGTCCTCAAGCGCGGCGGCGGCGTCCTCGGCTGCCTGCTTGGCCTCGGCCTCGGTGGCCTGGGCGGCGGCCAGATCGTCGGCAGCGGACTGCTTGGCGGCGGCGGCGTCCTCGGCGTTCTTGGTGGCCTCGTCCAGCTTGGCCTGGGCCTCGTCCAGCTTGGCCTTGCAGGCCTTGATGGACTCGGCGTCACCGGTGGCGCACTTGGCCATGCAGTCGCTGACCTCGGCGTTGGTCTTGGCCAGCGCCGCGGTCTGCAGCAGCGGCGACACGGTCAGGCCGGCCGTGATGGCCAGCACGGCCGCGGGGCGGGCGCCTGCGGCCAGGATTTCCTTGACGGGAGAGCCCTGGTTGGGGCTTTCGGCAAGGTGCTGCGGGGTGTATTTCATCTACTACCTTCCCTTGCGACATGGACCCCGCTGCTCTCGCATTCCCTCGTTAAAGCAGGAAGCCCTCTCTTTCATAGCAATTCGGGAGTCTACCCCCCCCCAGGGCGCTTCGACAAGGAGGGTTTCATTTATTCTCGAAAAGAAATTCGCAGGTGGTAGGCATTACCGGAAAGTACCAGCACTCCGCATCCGCTTTGTTGCGCAACGATTCTGGAACGGGGGCGATACCCGATATCCGCACACGTCGCCAGCAACCGCACGGGGGGGCACGTCGGGCCCGAGTGGACAATCTCCCCGGGCAATCGTCCACCCGGGCAACCGTCCACGCCCCGGGCAACTGTCCACGGCCGGAAGCGGTGCCGACCTACTCGCCCGCCCGCGCTATGTCGTAGGGCGTGGTCTGGTACACATAGTAGTTGAGCCAGTTGGTGTAGAGCAGCTGCGCCTGCGCGCGCCACACGTTGAGCGGCTCGCGCGCGGGGTCGTCGCCCGGGAAGTAGTTCGCGGGGACCTCGGGATCCAGCCCGCGGCGCACGTCGCGCTCGTACTCCAATCGCAGCGTGTCGGTATCGTACTCCGGGTGGCCGAAGACGAAGAACCGCCGGCTGTCGGTGCTCTTCACGATATAGAGCCCCACCTCGGGCGACTCGGCGATCACCTCGAGCCGGCCCTCCGCCTCAACGTCGGCCCGGCGCACCTCGGTGTTGCGCGAGTGCACGGCGAAGAACCGGTCGTCGATACCGCGAACCAGCGGGCTCGTGGGCTTGACCAGCACGTGCTCGAACACGCCCGATGCCTTAGCCGGAAGGTCGTGCTTCCCGATGCCGTAGTGGTAGTACAGCCCCGCCTGCGCGCCCCAGCAGATATGCAGCGTGGAGTGAACGTGCGTGGACGACCACGCCATGATGTCGCAGAGCTCGTCCCAGTAGTCGACCTCCTCGAAGGGCAGCTGCTCCACCGGGGCGCCCGTGATGATCAGGCCGTCGTAATGCTCGTCGCGCACCTGGTCGAAGGTGCGGTAGAACGTTTCCAGATGACTCGCCGCCACATGCGTGGCCTCGTGCGAGCTGGTGCGGAGCAGCTCCACCTCCACCTGCAGGGGGGTATTGGAGAGCTTGCGCATGATCTGGGTCTCGGTGGCCAGCTTGGTGGGCATGAGGTTCAAGATGAGCACGCGCAGCGGACGGATGTCCTGGTGCAGGGCGCGGAACTCGGTCATGACGAAGATGTTCTCGCCCTCGAGCTGCGCGGTTGCGGGCAGGGCGTCGGGGATGCGGATGGGCATGGCGGGCCTCGGTGGTCGCGTTTGACAGATGGGGCCATTGTAGCGCGCGGGCCCGGTAAAGCGTGCAGCGTCGAGTATTGGGCGCGCGGGGGCGGGCGATGAGCTCCCGTGGGCCGCCCCGCGTAGGCGTTTTTCAACGTAGTGAACCGAGTTGGGAAACGTTCTGCAAGTAGTGAACCGCAACTTCAGCACTTCGACAATCGCCTACGCGCTGACCTGCGTTTTTGCGATCGCGTTATCGACATCCCCTCGTCCGCTACTTCACTACTTTGAAAAACGCCTACCAACGCGACCCCGGAGCCCATCGCGCAACGCGAACGACTACCACCAAGTGAGCTGGGAGATGTTCTCCCGGATATGGTCGCAGCTCTTGTGGAAGCCCTCGAGCTCGCTCTCGGACAGGTCGAGCTCGATCACCTGCTCCACGCCGTCGCGGCCGATCACGCACGGCAACGAGGTGAAGATCCCCTCCTCGCCATACTGGCCCTCCATGAGGGTGCTCGCCGCCATCACCGCGTGCTCGTTGTGGAACACCGCCGAGACCACGCGCGCGGCGGAGTTGGCCACCGCGTACTCCGTGCATTGCTTGCCGGCGTAGGCCACGTAGCCGCCGCGGCGCCCGTCCTCCTCGGCCTGCGCCAGGTCGAAGGCGTAGCGCGCGGGGTCCTCGACCGCCAGCTCGGAGAGCAGCTTGCCGCCGATGCTCGCCGACTTCCAGGCGGCGATCTGGGAAAACCCGTGCTCGCCGATCATGTAGGCCTGCACGGACTTGGGGTCAAGGTCGCCACAGCGGCGGGAGACCTCGGCGCGCAGGCGGGCGGAGTCGAGGCCCGTGCCCGAGCCGATGATGCGCTTGGGGTCATATCCGGTGAGGTGCCAGATCTCGGTGCAGACCACGTCGCAGGGGTTGGAGATGGACACGAAGACGCCGTCGAACCCGGCATCGACCACGCGCTTCGCCCAGCTTCGACAGGCATCCGTGGTAAAGAACAGCTCGCCGTCGCGGTCCTCGGCGGCCAGGCGCACCTTGCCCGCGGCGTTGACGATGACCTCGCAGCAGGCCAGCTCCTCGTAGCGGTCCCCACAGTTCACGATACGCGCGTTGTAGGGGCAAAACGAGAGCGAGTCGTGCAGGTCGCGGCACTCCGCGGCGAGCTTGACCTCGTCGATGTCGGCCAGGTAGAGCTCGTCTACCAGGCCCTGGAGCAGCAGGCTGTTTGCCACATGCGGGCCCACGTGGCCCAGTCCGATGATGCCGACGCGGCGCGGTTGGATCGCCATATGCGTTCCTTTCTCTCTCGGCGCGGGATCGCGGCGGGCGGGGCCCGCGGCGATCCTCCGCCGCCATGGGTTCTCACGCCCGCGATGCTACTCCGCGTTTGTGTCCAAACGAATACGGGGCCTCGTGAAACCGCG
>Cebus_capucinus_imitator_PRJNA485217_SSR024__coassemble_1975_pt1 | contig 5095 bp, 5 predicted proteins | sample Cebus_capucinus_imitator_PRJNA485217_SSR024__metabat2_low_PE_009 | metagenome-assembled genome bin Cebus_capucinus_imitator_PRJNA485217_SSR024
GCGGACATGCTGGAGGCGGCGTAGGATGGCGATGTGATTCCGGGGCGTGGGCCGCCCCTCGAAGAGGCCCTTACACCAACTTTCCCGACACTACCCTCCCGGTCGATCCCGCCCTCGTCGCGGGCGCGGCGCAGGCGCATCACCAGCGACGACGCGGTGAAGAAGCGGGCCTCCAGGCGCCTGTCGCAGGCCAGCTGGCACAGGGCGCTCGCCATGTGCGTCTTGCCCGTGCCGACGTCGCCCATGAGCACGAGGTCCTCCCGGCGCTCGAGGAACGAGAGCGGCAGGAGCTCCTCTCGCCCGAGCCCGTCGGGCCACGACGCCGCCGACCAGTCGTAGCCGTCGAAGACCTTGGGCGCCGGGAGCCCGCAGCGCCTGAGAAGCCGTGCGCGCCTGGAGGCATCGCGGCTGTCGCGCCCGGCCTCGAGGTGGCCCGCCAGGCACTCGACCTGCCTGGACGTGCCCCGGCGCGCCCATTCCTCGAGCACCGAGGCGGTGAGCGAGCGGCGCCCGCCCGCATCGACCACCCCGCGCGCGAGCGCGTCGCTAACCGGCATGCCGCGCGCCTCCCTTCAGGAACCCGTCGCAGACGCCGAGGTCGGCGCCGCCCACGGCCTCCGCGCCGCCGGCCGCGATCCTCCTGGCGAGCACGTCCACGGTCGCGTCGCCCGGCACCCGGCCGCCCTCGACGACGCGCGGCGCCGCCCCGCGGGCGGCCTCGAAGCCGGACGTCTCCGCGGCGCGGGATATCGAGCGCAGCGTCTGGCGGCGCCCGGCCGGGTCCATGCGATCGACGGCCTCGACGAGGCCCGCGGGCATGTCTCGCCTGATGGTCGACTCGCCGAAGGCCCTGGGGCGCGCTGGGAGCGCCGGCACGAGCGAGAGCGGGTTGCGCACCGGGTCCCCGGCGCCCCGCGCGCGCGGCGGCAGCGCCGCGCGCCCGCCGCGGTCGGCCGGGATCTCGACCGTGGCGGCCCGCACGCCGACGAGCGGCTCGCGGGAGTGCCGGGCGGGCCCGGCCGCGTGCTCGCGGCCGTCGACCGTCGCGTAGCCGCGCTTGTCGGCTCGCGCCCGCACCCATCTGACCGCGTCGAGGGGGTCCGCCGGCAGCGCGGCCATCGCCGCGAGGTCCTCGGCGAGCGCCTCCGCGACCGGGCGCCCGTCTCGGCACCGCGACGCGGCGTTGGGTCGCGCGCAGCCGGCCTCGAGCATCCCGTTGAGCTCCTCGAGCGTGCCGGCCGAGGGCACCGGGACGAGCGGGTCTCTCCGGATGAGGCCGACGGCGTTCTCCACGGAGCCCTTCTCGTTGCCGGAGTACGGGTTGCAGTAGCGGCTCGCGCACCGGTAGCGGGCTCGGAACAGGGAGAGCAGCCGGGACTCCGCCACCTCGCCCCGGGACATCCTGCCCGCCTCGGTGGCGTTGCCGAGCACGAGCGCCGCCGGCGCGCGCCCGATCTGCCCGAAGATCCCCGAGGGCCCCACGCGCATGCACTCCGAGCGCTGCGTCATGCAGGCCCGGGCGTAGCGGGCGTTGGAGTGCGGCAGCGAGACCGCGGGCGGCTTGAGCGCGAGGCGCCCGCCGGCCGCGTCGGCCTCGAAGTTGCCGAAGCCGACCTGCGCGGTCCCCGGGGCCCACTCGAGCTCGAGGTGGCCCTCGCCGCCGCCGGCCCGGCGGGCGGCGCGCCGCTCGCGCACGCGTCGCTGGACCGTGGAGCAGGAGCCCCCGTAGCCCCGCTCCGCGACCAGCCGGTCGTAGATGCGCCTCGCGCTGTGGCGCTGCTTGCGCGGGGCGCCGAGGTCGGCCTCGAGCACGGCGTCGACCCATGCGGCGTCTTCGCGTGAGAGGGCGCGGCGCCCCCTCGCCCTCGCCTCCGGCGCGGCGGGCGACATGTCCGCCATGTCGGCGTACTTGGCAACGGTGCCGCGGCTCAGTCCCAGCCTCCTCGCGATCTCCGCCCGCGGGGCGCCCGCGGCGTCCATCGCCCGTATATCATTGGCATCGTCCAGGGGCACGGTCATCTCCTCCATCCTTCCCGGGCGGGTCCGTCCAAAACAGCCACCCGGGAAAACGATACGGTGAGGGCCGCGCCCCGGTCCCGGGGGCGCGGCCCTCATGATCAAACTGCTCGATTCTTAATGCGCACGCAGCTCAAATTCTGATGCACATTCGGACCACTTCTTATTGCACATCAACAGGTGTTCCCGTCCGAGAGGTCGCTCGAGCGCCTGGCCGGTGCCGACATGTGCGACGAGGACGAGGAATGGTCGAGGGCGCGCTACTTCTCCGAGAGGAGGATGGCCGAGCTCTACGCGCCCAAGATCCCCGCGCGGGCGGCCCCGCCGTCCCCGGAGAGGGCCGATGGGCTGCGGGGCGTCGCCGAGCGGGCGATCGAGGCGAGCCTCCAGCTTGCGGACATGCTGGAGGCGGCGTAGGATGGCGATGTGATTCCGGGGCGTGGGCCGCTCCTCGGAGAGGCCCTTACACCAACTTTCCCGACACTACCGCCTCGCCGGCCTCTCGCGACTCCATGGCGCGGACCGCCCTGAGCATGGCGGCGACCTTGCCCCTCCTCGACCTCGGGACCCTGGCGAGCACGTCGCGGTGGAAGCGCGCCGCGCGGCGCCGGTAGGCGGCCTCGGGGAACGCCTCGGCGATCGGGCCCGCCATGCCGGCGGCCTTGTCGCCCGTGAGCATCCGGACGCCCCGCAGGCCGCGGGACCTCGGCCGCGAGAGGAGCTCTCTCCGGCGCCCGGGGGCCCCGTGAAGCCCTCGGCCGCGCCGATGGCCTCGCGGTGGCCGTCGTCGTCGGCGCCTATCGCCACCATCGCGGCCGCGTTCCCGTGGGCCCCTCCCCAGGCGCGCCTCAGGTAGATGCCGTCCACGAAGACGTAGGGGCAGGCCCTCGCGAGCGGCCCGTTCCCCCGCTCCTCGACGGGGGCGAGGGCCCTCTCGTTGAGGTCGGGGACCGTCGCCGCCGACACGCCCGCGCCCCGCAGGGCCCCCGAGACGCCCCCTATGCGCCCGGCGGGCACGCCGGCCGGGTACATCCCGGCCATGGCCTCCTCGACGCTCGTCCCCCGCCTGCGGTGGCGCTCGATTATGGCGGTCGTGAAGCGCGCCCCCTTGAGCTCGGGCATGTGCAGCGCGACGTTCCCGCTGGTGGTGGTCAGGTCGCGGTCGTAGTGGCCGGCGCGGTGGGCCTCGCGGCCGGCGGCGCGCTCGTAGCGGTCGGCCCCCACGAGGTCGTCCGCCTCCTCCTCGAGCGGGCCGTTCAGCGTGTCCTCGACGGTCCTCCTGACGAGCCCGCGCAGGTCTTCCTTCATGGCTTCCTGGCCAACCGATACGATGGGTGCGGGCATGGCCTGCCTCCAATGTGCTTCTTGTCTCGACAACTAGAATCATACCGGGGCGGGCCGTGCCCTCCTTCCCATCAGGACGCTATGCCGCCGTCAAAGTGCGCAAGAAGTTTTACGTTACCAGTGAGCCGCCAGACCGCTTCCAAGTGGCTCGTCCGCGCGAGGCGCGGCGAGCCCATGTCCGACCGCGGCAGCCGCCCGCGCAGGCTCGCAAGGCTCACGCCGCCCGAGGCCGAGCGGCGCGTCCTGGAGGTCCGTCGCTCGATGCCGCCCGCGCCGCTCTGCCTCTCCACCGCCACGGGCGTTCCCGCCCGCACCGGCGCGAGGATCGTGGCGCGCTCCGGCCTGCCGCGCCTGGCCGACGTCGAGCTCGTGATGACCGACGCCGGGCGGCGGCACTGGCGGCCCTTTCGCGGCCGCACGCCCACGGCGATGTCACCGCCCTCGATTCGGATTCCGGTGATTGCGGTGAGCGCGAGGCCGAGCAGCTGGCATAGAATGCCCTTCACGGGGCTCCTTTCGCAGGTTCCTTTGTTGGCGCAAAAGCCTTACCCGAAAGGGCCCCATTTATCTGCTACTTCATTTCAAACGCGCCCACACGAAACCCCGAAGAGCCTTTCTATTTCGTCTTTTTTGCGGGGCATCCGTTGGGATGGGTTTATATCTTCTATACTAATAACATCCGTGAAAGCAGCGCCTTACGGAGGTTCTATTCATGAAAGGCATCATCCTTGCGGGAGGGTCGGGCACGCGCCTGTACCCGCTCACGCTCGTGACCAGCAAGCAGCTGCTGCCGGTCTACGACAAGCCGATGATTTACTACCCGCTCTCGACGCTCATGCTCGCGGGCATCCGGGACATCCTCATCATCAGCACGCCGACCGACCTGCCGAACTTCCGGCGCCTTTTGGGCGACGGTTCTGCGTACGGCGTGAACCTCTCCTACGCCGAGCAGCCCTCGCCGGACGGCCTCGCGCAGGCGTTCGTCATCGGCGAGGAGTTCATCGCCGGCGAACCGTGCGCGCTTGTGCTGGGCGACAACATCTTCTACGGCAACGGCCTCTCGCGCCATCTCAAGCGCGCGGTGGAGAAGGCCGAGCGCGAGGGCGGCGCCACGGTGTTCGGCTATCACGTGGACGACCCCGAGCGCTTCGGCGTGGTCGAGTTCGACCGCGATTTCAACGCCGTGTCCATCGAGGAGAAGCCGGAGCGCCCCAAGAGCTCCTACGCCGTAACCGGTCTGTACTTCTACGACGCGCGGGTGTGCGAGCTCGCCAAGCGGGTGCGCCCGAGCGCGCGCGGCGAGCTCGAGATCACCACACTGAACCAGATGTACCTCGAGGACGGCTCGCTCTCGGTTGTCACGCTCGGCCGCGGCTACGCGTGGCTGGACACCGGCACCATGGAGAGCCTCTATGGGGCGTCCGAGTTCGTTCGCTCGGTCGAGCGCGCCCAGGACCTGCCCGTGTCCGTGCCCGAGGAGATCGCCTGGGAGAACGGCTGGATCGACACGCGTGCGCTCGAGGCGGCCGCCGAGCGCTACGGCAAGTCCGTCTACGGCAGGCACCTCAAGCAGGTCGCGGCCGGCGCCATCCACAGCCGCAGCAACGATTACTAAGTTGCGAGCCGAGCGGGAGATAGACAGATAAGGGGAGACCGTATGCCTCAGAACTTCGAACCTAAGAACATCATCGTCACCGGCGGCTGCGGCTTCATCGGGTCCAACTTCGTGCACCAC
>Cebus_capucinus_imitator_PRJNA485217_SSR024__coassemble_2268_pt1 | contig 4294 bp, 1 predicted proteins | sample Cebus_capucinus_imitator_PRJNA485217_SSR024__metabat2_low_PE_009 | metagenome-assembled genome bin Cebus_capucinus_imitator_PRJNA485217_SSR024
GGGCGGCGAGATCCAGCTGACCGACGCCATGGCGCGCAGCCTTGAGCGCGAGGCCATGTATGCCGTGGTCATCGACCCGCTCTCCGGCTACGATACGGGCACCCCCTCCGGCTGGATGGCCACCAACGCCCTCATGGCCGCGAGCGACCCGCGCTTCGCCGACGAGTTCTGGGCCGCCATCGAGGAGCGCGGCGGCCTCAACCGCTAGGCCCTCCCGTCGAGCACCCGCATGTCCCGCCCCCGGTTCCCGCGCGCACCCGCGTAGGGGCCGGGGGTTTCGCGTCCCGGGAGCGGGAAACGGTCGGCCCGCTTTTCCCTTCATGCAAAGCACATGAACATATGTTCGCTAAACAATATTCTACCTGCGAAAACGAAAGCTATTTTTCTCGCTACTCCAAAAGACGCACCAGGTCAAGACTTTTCTTGCCGAACGGTATCCTCCTGCTAAACTAATACGTTGCGATAACTGGCACTATGCCGTGCCGATCATCCACGTACCCTTACGAAGGAGGGAACACCTGGTGAGTGCAAAAGTCACCCCGGCCGCTACGGCCACCGAGCGCGATCGCGTGACCTTCGGTAAGATCCCCGAGGTCATGGAGCTGCCGAACCTCATCTCCGTTCAGAAGCAGAGCTTCAACCGCTTCATGAACGAGGGTCTGCGCGAGGCGTTCAAGGAGTCCAGCCCCATCCAGTCCCAGAACCATATGCTCGAGGTCACCTTTGGCGAGCACCAGTTCGGCGACCCGGCCCACACCGTGGACGAGTGCCGCGAGAAGGATATGACCTTCCAGGCCCCGCTGCTGACCGACGTCCGCCTGACCAACAAGGAGACGGGTGAGATCAAGGAGCAGCTGGTGTTCATGGGCGACTTCCCCATGATGACCGACCAGGGCACCTTCGTCATCAACGGTACCGAGCGCGTGGTCGTGTCCCAGCTCGTCCGCTCCCCGGGCGTGTACTACTCCACCGAGATGGACGGCGACAAGCAGGTCTTCAAGGCCCAGATCATCCCGGCCCGCGGCGCCTGGCTGGAGTTCGAGGTCGACAAGCGCGACCAGCTCGTGGTATCCATCGACCGCAAGCGCAAGCAGTCCGCCACCATGTTCCTGCGCGCGCTGAACATCGCCCCCACCAACGACGAGATCTTCGAGCTGCTGGGCGACGGCGAGGTCATCAAGCGCACCATCGAGCGCGATACCGCCCTCACCCGCGAGGACGCCCTCATCGAGATCTACCGCCGCCTGCGCCCGGGCGAGCCGCCCACCGTGGACGCCTCCCGCAGCCTGCTCGAGGGCCTGCTCTTCAACCCGCAGCGCTACGATCTCGCACGCGTGGGCCGCTACAAGGTCAACAAGAAGCTCGGCCTCGAGACCGGCGAGGAGGTGACGGTCCTCACCGACGAGGACATCGTCGCCACCCTGCGCTACCTGTTGGCGCTCGCCGAGGGCCAGGCCGGCTTCAAGGTCGACGACATCGACCACTTCGGCAACCGCCGCATCCGTACCGTGGGCGAGCTGGTGGCCAACCAGTTCCGCATCGGCATGAGCCGCATGGAGCGCGTGGTGCGCGAGCGCATGAGCTCCCAGGACGTGGACGAGATCACCCCGCAGAGCCTCATCAACATCCGCCCGATCGTGGCGGCGATCAAGGAGTTCTTCGGCTCCTCGCAGCTCTCGCAGTTCATGGACCAGTCCAACCCGTTGGCCGGCCTCACCCACAAGCGCCGCCTGTCCGCGCTCGGCCCCGGCGGCCTGGCGGGCCACAAGTCCGGCTCCAGCCGCCGCACCAACGTGCCGACGGCCGTCCGCGACGTCCACAACTCGCACTACAGCCGCATGTGCCCGATCGAGACCCCCGAAGGCCCCAACATCGGCCTGATCGGCTCGCTGTCCCTGTACGCCCGCGTGAACGACTACGGCTTCATCGAAGCCCCGTACCGCCGCGTCGAGAACGGCGTCGCCACCGACCAGATCGACTGGATGACGGCCGACGAGGAGGAGCTGCACATCATCGCCCCGGCGAACACCCCGCTGGACGAGGACGGCGCCTTCGTGACCGTAGACCATGAGGGCAACGTCGTGCGCCCGCACACCATCGTGGCCCGTACCCGCGACTTCGACGGCTCCTTCGGCGCCCCGGCCGACGTGCCGGTGGAGGCCGTGGACTACATGGACGTGTCCCCGCGCCAGATGATCTCCGCGGCCGCCACGCTCATCCCGTTCCTGGAGCACGACGACGCCAAGCGTACGCTCATGGGCGCCAACATGCAGCGCCAGGCCGTGCCGCTGGTGCGCCCCGCCGCGCCCTACATCGGCACCGGCATGGAGCGTCGCGCGGGCCTGGACTCCGGCGAGGTCACCCTGGCCCGCCACGCCGGCGAGGTCGTGTTCGCCGACGCCGCCAAGATCACCATCAAGTCCGAGGCCGGCTACGACGAGTACCGCCTGCCCAAGTACCAGCGCTCCAACCAGAGCACCTGCATCAACCACCGCCCGCTCGTGCGCGTGGGCGACGTGGTCTCCCAGGGCCAGCCCATCGCCGACGGCCCGTCCACGGACCACGGCGAACTGGCGCTGGGCCAGAACCTGACCGTGGCCTACATGCCGTGGGAGGGCTTCAACTACGAGGACGGCATCGTCGTCTCCGAGCGCCTGGTCTCCGACGACCTGCTCACCACCATCAACATCTCCCGCCACGAGATCGACGCGCGCGACACCAAGCTCGGTCCCGAGGAGATCACCCGCGAGATCCCGAACCTGTCCGAGGACATGCTCGCCAACCTCGACGAGGACGGCATCATCCGCATCGGCGCCGAGGTCGGCCCGGGCGATATCCTCGTGGGCAAGGTGACCCCCAAGGGCGAGAGCGCGCTCACGGCCGAGGAGCGCCTGCTGCGCGCCATCTTCGGCGCCAAGGCGCACGACGTCCGCGACACCTCCCTCAAGATGCCGCACGGCTCCTACGGCCGCGTCATCGACGTGGTGCGCTTCAGCCGCGAGGCCGGCGACGACCTGGCCCCCGGCGTGAACGAGATGGTCCGCGTCTACGTGGCCCAGCGCCGCAAGATCCAGCAGGGCGACAAGATCGCCGGCCGCCACGGCAACAAGGGCGTCATCTGCGAGGTCCTGCCCGTGGAGGACATGCCCTACATGGCCGACGGCACCCCGGTCGATGTCATCCTGAACCCGCTGGGCGTCCCCTCCCGAATGAACGTGGGCCAGCTGCTGGAGTGCCACCTCGGCTGGGCCGCCGCCTCCGGTTGGGACCCCGAGTCCGAGGACTCCGACAAGTACGTGCCCGGCCCGTTCTTCGTGTCCACGCCGGTCTTCGACGGCGCCACCGAGGACGAGATCTCCGACGTGATCCGCCGTGCCAACAAGAACCTGCTGAACCGCGCCTCCGAGCGCTTCGGCGAGCACATGGACCCGCAGTTCGTGACCCAGCTGGATACCCGCGGCAAGACCGTGCTCTACGACGGCCGCTCCGGCGAGCAGTTCCGCGAGCCGATCACCGTGGGCACCTCCTACATCCTGAAGCTCGGCCACATGGTCGACGACAAGATCCACGCCCGCTCGACCGGCCCGTACAGCCTCGTGACCCAGCAGCCGCTGGGCGGTAAGGCCCAGTTCGGCGGCCAGCGCTTCGGTGAGATGGAGGTCTGGGCGCTCTACGCGTACGGCGCCTCCAACGTGCTGCAGGAGATCCTCACGGTCAAGTCCGACGACACCATCGGTCGCGTCAAGACCTACGAGGCCATCGTCAAGGGCGACAACATCCCCATGGCCGGCGTGCCCGAGTCCTTCAAGGTGCTCGTGAAGGAGATCCGCTCCCTGGCCCTCGACATCGAGCCGATGAACGTCGCCGTCGAGCAGCAGGACGCCCCCGAGCTTTCCGAGGACGCCAGCCTCGACGAGGTCCTGGCCGACATCGCGACCGACCTCCCGTCCATCGAGACCGACCTCCCGTCCATCGAGACCGCTGACGCGGACGCCGATGAGCTCATCGGCGAGCCCCTGGCCGTTTCCGCTTCCGAGAAGGAGTAGTTGACTGTGGCAGATTTCGAAGCTACTGATTTTGACGCGGTAAAGATCTCCCTTGCCTCCGCCGACCAGATCCGCTCCTGGTCCCACGGCGAGGTCAAGAAGCCGGAGACCATCAACTACCGCACCCTGAAGCCCGAGAAGGACGGCCTGTTCTGCGAGAAGATCTTCGGTCCGGCCAAGGACTGGGAGTGCTCCTGCGGCAAGTACAAGGGCATCCGCTTCAAGGGCATCGTCTGCGAGCGCTGCGG
>Cebus_capucinus_imitator_PRJNA485217_SSR024__coassemble_2653_pt1 | contig 3563 bp, 3 predicted proteins | sample Cebus_capucinus_imitator_PRJNA485217_SSR024__metabat2_low_PE_009 | metagenome-assembled genome bin Cebus_capucinus_imitator_PRJNA485217_SSR024
CGAGGTGGACGTGGACAAGGCCACCGGCGCGGTGACCGTAGTGGACTACGCCGCCTGCGTGGACTGCGGCACCGTGGCCAACGCGGCGCTCGCGCGCGTGCAGGTCGAGGGCGGTATTGTGCAGGGCATCGGCATGGCGCTCACCGAGGACGTGCAGTACGGCGACGCGGGCCGCATGCGCACACGGAACTTCATGCAGTACAAGGTTCCGAGCCGCCTGGACGTGCCCGACATCCGGGTTGACTTCGCCCCGAGCTACGAGCCCACGGGCCCGTACGGCGCCAAGTCGGTGGGCGAGGTCGTCATCAACACGCCCAACCCCGCCATCGCCAGCGCGGTGGCGCACGCCACGGGCAACTACGTGCGGAGCTTGCCGATCACGCCGGAGAAGGCGCTGTTCGGCGAGGAGTAGGGGAGTGCCCGCGGACCCGGTGGCTGGAGCTGCCGGGCCCGCTTCCCTTGCCGGCGCGGTGCCCGGCGGCGGGCCTGCTCGGTAGGCGTTTTTCAACGTAGTGAAGTGCCGAAGGTCGGCGCACTGGAGGCCCCATGGTAAATCCGCAGGTAGGAGCTTCGACGTTTTCGCGCGTAGTGAAGTGCGACTTCACTACGTTGATAATGTTTGGGTAATCGCTTCAGAACTTTGAGAAACGCCTATGGAGGCGGGGAGCTCGCGGTGTTCGCCGGGTGCTCGGCAGCGCGGCGGGCCCGTGGCGGGGTACTGCTGTCCGGAGCGCCACACATCACGCCGTCCCCACGGCGGCGCTGCGCTGCCCGCGCGTCGCGCATTCCGCCGTCCTTGCCACCCTCGTCCGTGTCCGCACCCTGCGATATGATGGACATCGTTGAAACGAGGAGAGGGGCTGGTGCCGATGGCGGGCAAGCAGGCGGTCACGCGCGAGGCGATCTTGGACGTGGCCTACGCGCAGGCGCAGGACATGGGCATGGCCTCGCTCAACATCCGCTCGGTCGCGCGCGAGTGCGGCGTGGCGATCGGTACCATCTACAACCACTTTCCCGACAAGGCGGCGCTGGTGACGGAGGTCGTGGGCCGCTTTTGGGCCATGGCCCTGCAGCGCGCGCAGGTGTGCGCCGTCTCGTCGGGAGCTTCGAGTTCCGGGAGCCTCGTCGCCTACTGCCATTGCCTGACCCGTAACCTCTGCGACTCGCTGCGCGACTACCGCGCGGGATGGCTGCGCGAGATCTCGACGCTCGACGCCCGCACCCGCACGCGCTCGCAGGAGGCGGAGTCGGCCATGCTGGCGAGCATCTGCGAGGGGATCGAGCGCGCCATCGAGGACGACGCCGGCATCACGCCCGCCGCGCGCGAGCGTCTCGAAGCTCCTGAGCTGGCAGCCTTTATTTGGCGGGGGCTATTCGAGGCCATCAAGGCGGGGGACCCGGAATGCCGCACCCTCACCGCCATGCTCGAGCTCGCGCTGTATCGATAATCGAAATTCCGCGAGCGGGGCGGGGTGCGCGCCCGGGGCGTGGTAAGCTGGACGGGTACGCGCAAACGAACCTCAAACACACAAGGCGCTTATGACTACTTTCTCCAACAACGGGGCCTCCCGGTCCCAGGGTGACGCGTTCCCGCGCGCGGCCGCGTCTGCCCGCCGCCCGCACGTGGCGGCTGACGCCGCCGTGACGGGCGACCTTTCCGAGGCGGCTCGTCGCGCCAACGCCGGTGCCCGAGCGGCCCGCGCCCCGCAGGCTTCCCAGGGCTCCCCGGCGGCACAGGCGCAACAGCGGCCGCAGCCGGCGCAGCCCTCGCGCCGCCGCGCCACCCACGCCGACAAGAAGAAGCTGGCCGCCGCGAGCGGCCGGGCTGGAAGTCCCGCCGCGGGCTCCCGTGCCGCCACCCGCCGCACTCCCCGCAAGGCCTCCGGCCTCATGCGCTACGCCAACGACAACCGCTTCGTCCAGGCGGCCAACGCCGTGCTGGCCGGCCCGTACCGCGTGGCGGTCTACGCGTGCGTGGCTGTGGCGCTGGGCGCGGGCCTTTACGCGCCCGTTCGCGACCTGTACGTGGCGCGTCGCAACAACTACATCCTGAGCCAGCAGCTCAAGATCCGCCAGGACTACAACGACACCCTGGAGAAGGAGGTCAACTCCTATCTCTCCACGGACGGCATCGAGCAGGCCGCGCGCGGCATGGGCTTGGTGACCGAGGGCGAGAAGACCATCACCGTCACCGGTACGGATGAGAACGGCGACCCGGTGGACGCCTCGTCGAGCTCCTCCGATAGCTCGTCGGACACGTCCGGCTCGCAGGATTCCTCCTCGTCCTCGGACTCCACGGATGCCAAGACGTCCTCCGATGTGGAGCGCGCCGAGGCGGCGGTTTTCCAGAACTCGCCGTGGTACTACAAGGTCCTGGACTCGCTGTTCTCTTATACCGGGTCCGAGGGCCAGGTGGTGGTCGCCGCCAGCGGGGCGGACGCCCAGTAACGATGGTTTCGAGACGGTGCGCTGCGGCGCATCGTTTCCGTTAGGGGGTATGCGCGATGGAGATGCGCGTGGCGGCGATCGACCTGGGAACGGTTTCGTCCCGGCTGAGCCTAGCGACCGTGCGCGACGGCGCGATCGCCTCCCTTGAAAAGCGCACCGTGATCACGGACCTGGGCGAGGGCGTGGACGCCACGGGCCGCCTCTCGGATGCCGCGGTGGAGCGCGTGCTCGCCGCGTGCGAGGGCTTTCGCGAGCAGATCGGCCTGTTTGGGCCGCGCGCGACCTGCACCACCCTGACGAGCGCGGCGCGCGATGCGGAGAACGGCGTCGTGCTGTTGGACGGCCTGCGCGCGTTGGGCCTCGAGCCGCAGATCATCCCCGGCGAGGTCGAGGCGCGGTTGACGTTCTACGGCGTGGCCCACGACTTCATGGGCGAGCGCATCGTCGTGGCTGACTCGGGCGGCGGTTCCACGGAGCTCGCGCTCGGCCGCTACGGCGCGCGCGGCGAGGGCGAGGGCGCCGAGCTGGCACTCGACGCGGCCCGCTCGCTCAACGTGGGCTGCCGACGCGTGACGGAGCGGTTCTTCTCCGCGTTGCCGCCCGTCGTGGGCGAGGTAGAGGAGGCCGCCGCCTGGGCGCGCGGCGTGTTCGAGCCGTGCTGGCGCGAGCTGGGCCTGCTCGGCGGCGGGCTGGTGCGCCTCGTTGCTGTGGGCGGCACGGTCACCACGCTCGTGGCCATGCTGAAGGAGATGGCCGTCTACGATTCGAGCCTGGTGCACTTGGAGCGCTTGGGGCTTACCGAGGTGGAGGGCGTCGTGGAACGTCTGGCCCGGCTTTCCGCCGACCAGGTCGCGGCGTTGCCGGGCATCCAACCCAAACGCGCGCCGGTCATCCTCGGTGGAGCCGTGATCATTCGCGAGCTCATGCGCTCCGGAGGCTTCACCGAGCTCACCGTGAGCGAGAACAGCCTGCTCGCGGGTATGGCCGCCACGATGTTCGAGGTCCTGTCCGGCGAGGCGCCGGCCATCGGCTGGGAGCCGCGCTTCTCGCGGTAGGCTCTCGGGTATGGGCATCCGCCCGGTAGCGCGGCGACGCCCGGCGGCACGTCGATATCC
>Cebus_capucinus_imitator_PRJNA485217_SSR024__coassemble_3253_pt1 | contig 2884 bp, 1 predicted proteins | sample Cebus_capucinus_imitator_PRJNA485217_SSR024__metabat2_low_PE_009 | metagenome-assembled genome bin Cebus_capucinus_imitator_PRJNA485217_SSR024
CGCGATGCTACTCCGCGTTTGTGTCCAAACGAATACGGGGCCTCGTGAAACCGCGCGAGTTTTAACCGCCGCGCAAGACATCGCGCCGGGCATATCGCGCTGGGCATATCGTGCTCGACATATCGTCCGTTTTTTGAGGCAATGCGCGCGGATTCGGGCACGCAACCGTGGGCCCAGGCAAACCCGCAGGTCAACGTCGGCCTAAAATCGAGGTTGTGAACCCATCGTGCATGAGCGCCCCCGAGTCGAGCATGAATCGCGCACAGACTCGAAAAACGGACGATTTCAAGGCCAGCCGACGCCCAACAAAGCAAAGACAACGTCAAGCGTTGCGCGCATGGAAGCCACGTGCTTCGTCAGTTCGGCCCGCCAGGTCAGTCGCGCAGGGCCTCGAAGCTGGAGATCTCCTCCAAGAAGCGCTCGCCGAAATCCGTCGCCTTCTTCTCGCCGATACCCTGGACCGCCAGCAGCTCCTCGCGCGAATGCGGGCGCTGCCGGCACAGGCCGCGCAGCGCCTTGTCGGAAAACACCATGTAGGGAGCCCATTGCCGCTCGGTCGCAATCTCCGTGCGCAAGGCGCGCAGCCGCTCGAAGAGCTCCGGGTCGTCCTCGTGCGAGGCGCCGATACGGCCCGCCAACCCGTCGCGCAGCAGGTCCACGGCGCGGCGGGCGCGGGCGCTCCCACCCGTCCGCTGCGAGGCGCGACGCTTCACCGAGAACGAGAACGGGTGCCCCGGGCTCTCCGCCAGCACCTCCACCGCGCGCGGCCCGAGCCCCAGCACGGGGAACTTGCCCTGGCTCTGCGTGAGGAACCCCTGGCCCACAAGCTGGTCGGCCACGTCCTTGACGCGCGCGGCGGGCACGTCGCGCAGGCTGCCGTAACCCGGCGCCTCGTCCAGGCGGTACTGGCGGATACGCTCGGTATCGGCGCCGTGCAGCGCATCGGCAACGAGCGCCTTGCCGAAGCGCCCGCCCGTGGCCTGCACCAGGCGCACGAGCGCGCGGGCCGTCTCGGTCACGTCCTCCACCTCGAAGGTGGTGAGGCAGTTGGAGCAGTTGCCGCAGTTGTGGGAAGGGGAGGTCCCGGCCGCGGCCGCCCCGCTTCCAAGCGCGCCGCCACCCGCGCCCGGTGCACCCGCACCCAGCACGCCCTCGTCCCCGAAATAGCGCAGGATATACTCGCGCAGGCAGCCCGTGGTTTGGCAGTAGCCCTCCATCTGGGCGAGCAGCCGGTAGCGGTTTTGCCGCGAGGCCTCGCGCTGCTCGGCGTCCAGGCGGTCGTCATCGGGGTCGCGGTCGATGAAGTAGCGGCGCAGGCGGAAGTCGTTGCCGTTCCACAGCAGGTAGCAGCTGGCGGGGTCGCCGTCGCGACCGGCGCGCCCCGCCTCCTGGTAGTAGGCCTCGATGCTCTCGGGCACGTTGTTGTGGATCACGTAGCGCACGTTGGGCTTGTCGATGCCCATGCCGAAGGCGTTGGTGGCCACCATGATCGGCACGCGGTCCTCAATGAAGTCCGCCTGGCTTTGCCGGCGCGCCTCGTCCGCCATGCCCGCGTGGTAGCGGCCCACGGAGATTCCCTGGCCCATGAGCTCCAGCCCCAGCTCGGCGGAAAGCTGGTCCACGGCCTTGCGCGTGGCGCAGTAGACGATGCCGCTCTCGCCGGCGTGCTCGCGCACGTAGCGCACGATGCGCCGGACCTTGGCCTTGTCGCCCAGCTCCTCCACGGAAAAGGACAGGTTGGCGCGGTCGAAGCCCGTCACCACCGTCTCAGGCGAGACGAGCTTGAGCATCTCGCGGATGTCGGCGCGCACGCGCTCGGTGGCCGTGGCGGTGAAGGCGGCGAGCACGGGGCGCTGCGGCAGGGCCTCGATGAACTGGGAGATCTCGAGGTATGAAGGGCGGAAGTCCTGCCCCCACTGGGAGACGCAGTGGGCCTCGTCCACCGCCACGAGCGGGATGCCCAGACCGCCCGGGGCCGCGGCCGCCTGCGCGAAGGCCAGGAAGCGCGGGTCGGACAGGCGCTCCGGGGCAACGTACATGATCTGGTACCAGCCCTCGGCGGCGCGCTTGAGCACGGTGTTCTGCTGCCCCGGGGTAAGGCTCGAGTTGAGGTAGGCGGGCCGGGCGCCGGCGGCCTTGAGGGCGCGGACCTGGTCGCCCATGAGGGAGACGAGCGGGCTCACGACGATGGTCATTCCCGGAAGGGTGAGCGCCGGGACCTGGTAGCAGATGGACTTGCCGGCACCGGTGGGCATGACGCCCAGGGCGTCGCGGCCGGAGAGGATGGCGCGCACCATACGGTCCTGGCCGGGACGGAAGGAGTCGTAGCCGAAGTATCGGCGCAGGGTGTCGAGGGCGGGGTCGGAGACAGAGGCCTCGCGGTCGGCCCCTCCCTCGGGCGAGCAGACACCCGTGTCCGCGACGCCCTGGCTCCCCGCCCCTATGCCGAACCGCGCCATACGGCCTCCCCTTCTCGAGCTTGCGGCCCTCAAGTATACGACGTGCCGCCGGCGCGGGACCCAAGACGGGCACGCACATGCCCCAGGCAGATTCGCCCGCCCGCGCGCCGCGATCTCGCTGGCTCGGCCCTTATCGATTTGCCACCGTTGAAGCTATAATTCTCGCACGGCGATTATCCGACCCTGCAGAAGGATCGAACATGAAGATCTCCGCTCGCAACCAGCTCAAGGGAACCGTCGTCTCCGTCACGCCCGGCGCCGTGAACGGCGTCGTGGCGATCGACCTCGGCGACGCCGCCATCAAGGCCGGCATCACCATGGAGGCCATCGAGTCGCTAGAACTCGCGCCCGGCAAGGAGGCCTACGCCATCGTCAAGGCCACCAACGTCATGTTCGCCGCGGGCAGCCTGCCCATCGGCGGCATC
>Cebus_capucinus_imitator_PRJNA485217_SSR024__coassemble_3298_pt1 | contig 2853 bp, 3 predicted proteins | sample Cebus_capucinus_imitator_PRJNA485217_SSR024__metabat2_low_PE_009 | metagenome-assembled genome bin Cebus_capucinus_imitator_PRJNA485217_SSR024
TTTGCCGGCTTGGTTGCCACAACGCTCGTCATCTGGGCCGTGAGCATCGCCGTCTCAATCGGGCTCTATGCTCGCCGCGACCTGTAGGGTGGACACTTGCCCGGGGAGGTTGTCCACCTCTCGTGGACATTTGCCCGGGGAGTTTGTCCACCTTTGCCGCGCAAAAAGCCGCGGGGCGTCATACCCCGCGGCTTCGCATCGGCGCTTCACGTGCGCCGCGTGTCGCAGCCTCGCCCTTAGCGCACCACGCGCACGCGCTCGGAGGCGGGCTTGCGCTCGTAGTCGCCCGCCGGCGCGGCGATACCGCCAAAGTTGAGCTGCGCTGCGAGCTTCCAGCTCTCGGGCACGCTGTAGCGAGCCTTCACGGCCTCGTCGATGAGCGGGTTGTAGTGCTGGAGGTTCGCGCCCACGCCCTTCTCGGCGAGCGCGTTCCAGACGTTCACCTGCGCGATGCCCTGGGCGTGGGCGGCGAAGCCGTCGAAGGCGTCGGCGTAGGTGGGGAACTTGGCCTTCAGATCGTCCACGGCGTCCTGGTCCTCAAAGAACAGCACCGTGCCGTAGGCAGCGGAGAACAGGGCGAGCTTCTGCGCGGTCTGCTCAAAGGCGTCGGACGGCACGATGGCCTGGAGCGTGTCGTGCACGATCCCATCCCACAGGGCCTTGTGCTCGGCACCCAGCAGGATGATGGCCCGTGCGGACTGCACGTTGAAGGCGGAGGGGGAGGCCACGATGGCGTCTTCGATGGTCTTCACGGCCTCGTCCTCCGAGATGGGCAGCTGGGTGTTGAGCGCGTAGACGGAGCGGCGCTTCTCGATGATCTGCTGGTAGCTCATGGTGTTTCCTTTCCTGTGGCGCGCAGTGTGAACGCGGGGATGGATTTACCCACTAAACATATAGGCAATAAGATGGACAGGGAAGAGGGCAAGAAAAAGTCAGTTTATTTCACCGAGTAAAGCTAGTTCACATAGTAAAGTGTTGTGGAAAATGCCGGGCTGAAAGTATGCGCGAAACCGTTGCCGCGAGCGCGTCGAGAAAGGGTTCTTTCTATGGTCGAGAACATGGAGCGCGTGGGCGCGGGGCGTGCGGATGCGGCGGAAGGCGCGGCTCCGGCGGTCGAGAGTGCAGCTCGGGTTGCGGAAGGCGCGGCTCCGACGGCTGAGCGCGCGGCTCAGACGGCCGAAAATCCCGCGCCCTACGCCTACGACGCCGTGTGCGTGGCGAGCATCCGCGGCGTGATGGAGATCTTCTCGGGCAAATGGGCGTTTTTGGTGCTTGAGCAGCTTCATGTGGGAACCATGCGCTTTGGCGACCTGCGTCGCGCGCTCGGCGTGAGCACCAAGTCGCTTACCGACACGCTTCGTCACCTGGAGGCGCACGAGATCATCCAACGCACAGCGTATCCCACGGTGCCCGTGACGGTGGAGTACTCGCTCACCGAGAAAGGCCGATCTTTCGACGAGGTGCTGCTCGCCATGAAGAACTGGGGCCGGGCGCACCTGTAGGGCGAGGTCGGCCTTACGGCCGTTGTCGGACAAACGATACGGTTAGTTGTCTGCGCTCCGGTTAGTCGTCCGCGCTCCGACAGGCCCGCCGCCCGCGCGGATGCGAGCGACGGGCCCTATTTGCCGTGTTGCCGGTAGGTTGCCGTATTGCCGGCAGCTGCTGACTCCTACAGCTTGCCGCCGTAGACGGGAAAGCCGTTCGCCGCGCCGTAGTCGGTGACGGGTGCCACCTGGCGCAGGGCGTCGAGGTCGCCCTCCTCGATCATGAAATCGACTTCGGCGTTGTCGCGGATGTGCTCGGGGTTGGCCGTCTTGGGCAGCGCCGCCAGGCCCAGCTGCAGGCAGTAGCGGATGCACAGCTGCGCCGTGTTCACGCCGTACTTGTCGGCGATGGCTGCGACCTCGGGGTTGCCGAGCACGGCGCCATGGGCGACGGGGGAGTAGGCCTCGACCGCGATGCCGCGCTCCTGGCACCAGTCAATGAGGGCGAACGGCGTGTTGCCCACATGGGCGAGCACTTGGTTGACCATGGGCTTCACGCGGCAAGCGGCGAGGATGTTCTCGAGATCGGCCTGTTGGAAGTTGGAGACGCCGATGGCGCGCACTTTGCCCGCCTCAAGCGCGTCCTCGAGGGCGCGCCACGTCTCGCGGTTGCCCTCGAAGTGGCGGTCATCGCTCTGGTTGACCTCGACCCATGGCTGCGGGCTATGGATGATCACGAGGTCGAAGTAGTCGAGGCCCGCGGCGGCGAGGGACTCGTCGATCGAGGCGGCCGCGCTCTCGTAGCTCTTGTGCTCGGCTGCCACCTTGGTGGTCACGAAGAGCTCCTCGCGGGGGATGCCGCAGGTGCGGACGCCCTCGCCCACGCCAGCCTCGTTGCCGTAGGCCTGCGCGGTGTCGATGTGGCGGTAGCCGGAGGAGACAGCGCAGCGCACGGCCTCGGCCGTCTCCTCGTCGTTCAAGAGCCAGGTACCAAGGCCCAAGACGGGCATGGCGACGCCGTTGGCAAGGGTGATGTTGTCGGAGGTGATCATGGGACTGCCTTTCTCTCGGTTGCACCGCTATGGTAGTCCCAGGGCGGACGATATATACAATGCCTATACTGACTCGTTTATATGCGAACATCGTATACTCTGAGTGGTCATCCCAAGCCGCATCCTCGCCCTTGCGCCTTCCAGCACGGGCTCCAGGCGCGCCGGGTTCTTCGCGTCGGACTCGTGCATGGCGATGATGTTCCCGTGTGTGGACGTTTGCCCGGGGAGTTTGTCCACGCCCCAGTGGACAAACTCCCCGGGCAAACGTCCACACACGGGCGGCAGCCGGACAAAGGATGCGGTTGGTTGTCCGTCCG